>Ga0272440_1001213_pt1 | contig 21440 bp, 27 predicted proteins | sample SSMMMBAug17_FD_192440 | JGI IMG/M metagenome (GOLD analysis project Ga0272440, IMG submission 192440) | Marine sediment archaeal communities from Little Sippewissett salt marsh, Falmouth, MA, United States - SSM-MMB-Aug17 | ecosystem: Environmental > Aquatic > Marine > Wetlands > Sediment ...
TAATCTGACGATCGATGGCTGCGTGCTTCATGCGAATTATTTAGACTATAGTGGTGAACTGACAACGATAAATGGTGGTTCTATCATCAAATTTACATCTGTACCCAATCTTAATGAATGGGGGATCCTTTTATTTATTGGATTATTGGGCATTTTTGGTGTTATGCGTTTGCGCATTATCAGCAAGCAAGAACTGAACTTGCAAAAGAATGTTGCACAGCCTTCAAATATTGAAGAGGCATATTCCTTACTTCACAAAGGTTTAGGCCTTATAACTCATGAACTTGCTATAGCTTGATGATTGAAAAAAACGCAATTATTATTTACGTTTTTGAGACATAAAGCATAATTTCCCAAATATCATAAAAAAATTTGGTCGCTTACTTATGGCGCCCCTTGCCCCCCTGAAACTCAAAAATAATTGTTTTGTTACGCCCCTGATGTTTGGCCGCATAAAGGGCTTGATCAGCAATCTTGATTAAATCCACCTCATCACATTTCTGCTCTGATGGTGTTACCCATGTTGCCCCCAAACTGATTGATACATGAACAGGCCCTTCCTGTGTTTTATAATGATCATTACAAACTGTTTGACGAAGTCGTTCTGCAACGCAATGAACTTCAGATTCACCACATTGCGGCAAAACAATGATAAATTCCTCTCCTCCATAACGTCCGATGGTATCATAGCGTCGGGTACATTGTCGCATTTGTTCTGCCAGTTTTATCAAAATTTCATCACCCACAAGATGACCATGTGTATCATTGATTGATTTAAAGAAATCAATGTCAATCATCAAAATACCAATTGATGAATTATCGCGCCGAGATCTTGATAATTCTCGCGCCATCATGTTCATCAGTTCAGCTCTGTTAAACAATTGTGTTAGTGAGTCATGGGTTGCCTGAATACGAAGTTTTTCCCGGGCTGCAATTAATTCATCTTGAAGATTTGTAATACGCTTTCCTGCCCTGAGGCGTACTTTTAATATGTGTGGATCAAAAGGTTTGGAAATAAAATCATCTGCGCCAGCATCCATTGCTTCAATGAGGTCTTGTTTTCCTTTCTTGGCAGTTAACAAAATGATATAAATATATGGTTCTTTGATGTGTTTCCGAATTTTTTTACATAGATCAATGCCATTCATATTGGGCATCATCCAGTCAAGTAAAATAATTCTGGGGCGGCCTTTTTTTTGAAGAATATTCCATGCCTCATAGCCATCTCTGGCGCTGATAATTTCATAGCCCCATTGTGTCAGGCGACCTTGAAGGATCATTCGGGTCATTTCTGAGTCATCTGCGACTAATATTTTCAATTGTTTTAATTTCCTTACTTTTTGATTAACATCAACGTTGAATGCGGACTTTGACTTTCTTGTCCTGTATTGACATCCACTGATACATACATCGTATTCTCTGGAATATCAAAAGATTTTTTACCATATTTTTGACAAACTGCTCTCATAATATCAATCCAGATGGGCAACGCAGTTCTTCCCCCTGTTTCTTTTGAGCCAATGGTTTTATTGGTGTCGGTCCCCACCCAGACACCGATACAGATATCAGCAGAAAATCCTATAAACCAGGCATCTTTACAGTTATCAGTGGTACCGGTTTTTCCAGCAATCGGAAAACCCAGAACCTGAGCTTTTTTTGCGGTTCCTTGCGATACAACAGCTTTTAGCATATCACACATGATTGCCGCACCCGCTTTTGACATGACCCAATGTTTTTGAGGGCGTTTCACCCAAAGCACTCTCCCGCGCCGATCTTTTACCTGACGAATCACCTCAGGAGAAACAAAAATTCCCTGATTGACAAAGACCATATAAGCAGAAGTCAACTCCAATAAGCTGACTTCAGAACTGCCCAAAGCAAATGTCAGATTCTGATTGTAACTGATTTCGAGCCCCGCCTTTTTGCAAAAACCCAATACAGGGGGCAAGCCCAGTTGATCCAATAAACGCACACAGGGGATATTAAGAGAAAGGGCAAGGGCTTTTCGTAATGTAATTTCACCTGAATAGCTTTTGGAATAGTTTTCAGGCCGCCAATCTCCATAAATAACCGGAGCATCCAGAATCAATGATGCCTGAGAGTAGCCAGCTTCGATTGCATAGGCATAAATCAAAGGTTTGATTGCTGATCCAGGTTGACGTCTGGCTTTTAATGCACGATTGTAATAGTTTTCCTCTTGTTTTCTTCCTCCCACCATTGCTAGAATATGACCTGAATTGTTTTTAATCACAACTGCTGCAGCTTGAAGATCTCCTTTCAACAGGCTGGTATTTCGATTTTCAATACTTTTCAGGTGGCTTTCCACAGCCTGTTCAGAGGCATGCTGTAAATCTGTATCAATGGTTGTTTGAACGCTCAAGCCTTTTTGATAGATATATTCCGAATCAAATTGTTCTTCAAGAGAAGTTCTTACAGTTTCTAAAAAAAATATGGGTTTATCTTGTGTCTTTTCAATTTTTTTTAAAGAAATTGGCGTTTCTTTTGCGTTCAGGTATTCTGATTTTGAGATAATGTCTGTATCAAACATTTGTTTGAGTACAATATTTCTTCGTTTGGTGGCCTTTTTGATATTGATTAAGGGAGAATACCAGGATGGTGCTTTTGGAAGACCGGCAATCAATGCGCACTCGGAAATGGTCAGTTCTTGAATATTTTTTCCAAAATAAATTTTCGCAGCCGATTTGATTCCATATGCCCCACTTCCAAAATAGACTTGATTAAGATAACGTGTGAGAATTTCATTTTTGGTGTACCGACGTTCCAATTGAAATGCCAGTATCGCTTCTTTCACTTTGCGGGTAATTTTTTTTTCATGGGTTAAAAAAAGCGTTTTGGCCAGTTGCTGTGTAATGGTACTGGCACCTTCAACGTACTTGCCCGCAATGATATCTTTAATTATTGCCCGAATAATACCACGAATACAAACGCCATTATGAGAATAAAATGAACGATCCTCTGTGGTGAGTATTGCCCTGATCAATATTTGCGGAATTTCAGAATATGAGAGATGTTCTCTTTTTTCAATAAACCATTCATCCAACAATCGATCATTTCGACTATAAATATGCGTGGTTGATGGAGGACGCATATGATCCAGTTGTCTGATTTCCGGCAAGTCAAGTTTTAATACGATCAGCCCGCCAATTACACTACCACTGATCATGGCAGCAATTATCGAAATGACAATCAATTTTAAGGAAATAAATGTTTTCAATGTGTCAATTAATGTCCTGAGGCTTTTTGCTGACATACGTCTGCCATTCCAATGGTAACATGGTCTTTTTTTTGGTATTGCATTCTTTGCAGGATGGCGTGACATTGCTTTTGGTCGTTTTCCCCCCCCGACTGATTGGAATGATATGATCCATTGTCAATTTCTTGGGGGAGACTTTTTGACCACAATAATGACATATCCCTTTTGCACATTTACGTTTCCACCATTGCGTTTGACGTAATTCTCTTGCCTTGTATTTTTCTCGGGCAATAAAATCATTATCGCCCATATCTGCAAAGGGATCTAACATATTATGCAAATAAATCCAACAATATGCCCATATTGTTGGGATCTGACGTTTGCCTTAAAATGTCCTCAAAACTTTCTTCTGAAAATTCTTTAATTACCACATCCTGTTCCACATTGATTAATTCCACAAAAAATTCATTGTCATCCTCATTTAATCGAAATTGCGCGCCATCAACATTGGGCCCACGATTAGATTTTTTTAATTCTTCAAGTTTCAGGTTCAAGTGATATATATCAGATTCCAGCTTTTCCCGTACTTTTGCATCTTTTACAAAGGGCAATTCCGATCGTTTTATCGCCAATTCTTTTTCTTTGTAAAACAATTTTTGGGATTTCTGAAAGGATTCTTTTTCTCCAAATTTTGGATCATCGACCTTTACTCTTTTTTGGGGGAGAAGCGTGAGATCTCTAAAATTCCCAATTTTTTTAGTTTCTTTGGATACAAGATTGATCGTATCATTTTCCTGGGCATTGTTTGCCGGTGGTTGATAGTTTTTTTTCGGCTGCTGTTGATTCACCGATGGTGAAACTGGTTTGGTCAATGGCGTAAGGGTAATATCTGACATAATAAACCTCCATTCATGTTTATCTGGTAACAGACAAGGTTAACAGTTTATTAAATTTAAGTATAATTCTTATCGACACTTTTCAACCAATCCTTTATAGCTGTTACAAACATCTTATAAAATGCCTCTCCACCACCGAGACCTTTTCGGCCAAAAAAATAATTAATTTCCAGAAACAGTGGCGTGCGATGTTTTTCATGAAAGATAAAATCAAAGCCCGCCAGATTGATATGCGTTTTATTACAAAAATCAATCATCATCTCTCTGGCAGATTCAACAAGATCAGGTTCAATGTCATATGCAATGGTCGCACCTTTTGAGATATTGGAATAAAAGGAGTCAGAGTGAACACGCCAATAGGATGCAATCGTTCGATTTAAAATGACCATCCGAAGGCTTCGTCCCTGACAGGGCACATATTCCTGGATGATAAAACCATATTGGCCTGTTTTTTCGTATTTTTTTGCCTGATCAATATGTGTATCCAGATCTTTTTGCGACTCTAGATAGAAGACAGTGTGTCCTTCCCCCCCCCATGAAAATTTAAAAACGCATGGAAAGTGAAATTTCATATTTTTTTTGTTATACCATTGATCTAGCGATTCAAATACAAGGCTTTTGGGATGCGGCACCCCCCATTTTTGAAAGAGACGAACCTGCCCGGTTTTACCCGGATATTGAATCATGGCATCATAATTGGGAAAAACATGATGACAATGTGCGACTGCCATCTGATACAAACTCAATCGGCATCCCTGTGGAAGAATCACAGCGTGTGCTTTCTGAATGGCTTGTTTGTCTGTTTCTCCAGGTTCTCGTCCCGCGCATAAAATATTTTTATCTGCTTCGATCAATGGATGGAAAGAAAGAATCATTGCCTGACACCTCTTTTCATTCTCAATCAATTATCGGCTTTTTCAGTTCGATATATTCTTTTCGTGCAACAAGCAGGAGAATACGACCTGTCTGTTGCATGGGGCCTGCCAATTTTTCAGCATCTTTGCCACCACCCAGAAAAATATCCGCTCGTCCATGTCCACGAATTGCACCACCGGTGTCCTGCACCAACGCAAAACACTGAACAGGTTGCCAGGATTTGATGCTGTCGTTTTCATATTCGGGTATGGTCGTTTGATAGAAAGCCAGCCCGCCTTTGGGAATCAGTTTATGATCCATTGCAATGGATCGCCATGCTGTCAAAGGTACTTCAATATTCCCCAATGGTCCCTTGTCAACAACTCTAAAAAAGGTATAGCTTGGATTATACTTTAATACCCGTCGGATGTCGTCCGGATTGTCATACAAATAGTCTTTGATTGCCTGCAAAGACATTTTTTCTTTGGGAATGTTATCCTTGAGGAGTCTGCCCACTGCGCGATAGGGATGCCCATTTTGACCGGCGTAATTGACGCGGATACATGTATTGTCCTTTTCAAAACAAATTTTTCCCGATCCTTGAATTTGTAAAAAAAACAACTCAACATGGTTTTTAACAAACGCAATGACTTCAGCACGACTTTCCAGGGCATTTTTATATACAATTTCATCACGGCTTTCATAAGGGACAAAAGTATTTCCTTTGACTCGACCGGTTATCCATGACCCTTTATATTTGGTATTAAAAGCGCCGAGATGAACACGCGTAAGATCAGGCGGCATTTCATATAAAGGAACAGGATACTGGCTGGATCGTTGGACACATCCCGCAAGAACTGGTTCATAATATGCTGTAAAAAAAGCCTGTTGATCGGAATTTCGACTTTCAAATACATAAAAATGTTTATCAATTTCTTGTGCGAGATCCGCCTGTTTTGCATTTTCAATTAGATCTTTGAAAATCACCATTGATGCAATCATTTCCTGCGGCGAATATTTCAAATGGTTGTATGTAAACTGATAACGTTGGGGCAATCGTTTATAATAAGAGATGGATTGATTGATTGCAATATTTAAATCGTCAAAAATGCGATCATCCCCCCATTTGATCTGTTTGACCTGGTTTGATTTTAATAAAAAAAGACCTGGCCGCATTTTTTTTTCTGTACCGCAGGCACAAAACAGTAAGACCAGTATGATTATTCCATATTTAATAAATTTTTTTTTATGTATCATCATCTTTTTTTGAAGCGTTTCATAATAACTGCCACACTATTTCATTATGATCATTATGCGTAATGGCAGCAATATGATTGTTTAAATAGTAATGAGCGACTTGCCATTGACGATCATGATAATGCAACAGCATTGCCGAATCCCCTGAATCTTCAATCACCTGACATTTGAGTAAGTCCACAATACCAGTTCCAACAGCTTTTAAGACCGCTTCTTTTGCTGTCCAGCAGCGAAAGAAGGAGCGTTTGGAGCGGTTTCCATCAATGCAATCCCATTCTTTTTCAGATGCAACATAGTCATACATGGACTGCTGCTGCGGACGAATTTCCTCGATATCAATACCAATGCGCTGTTCCGATACCACGCCACATACATATTTGGGCTTATGGGAGACAGACCAATATATATCCTTGTCAGGCATTGGCATTCCGGTTGATGCTTGTCGTAAATCTCTAATTTCTAAATGGCTCAGATGCGCTGAAATAAATACTGTTTCCCTTGATAATTTGCTAATCGCTTTCACCCGTTGAGGCATCGAAAAATTGAAAGATTGATAGGGCACTGTTAGAATGACTGGATTAAGAATATTCATTTTATTGATTATTTTTTATCTGTAAGGCAATATCATATATTTTTTTTCTGGATTCCCCAAGTAGCTTTACCAGTGTTTTGACATTTTGTGAAAGGGGCAAGTCTTTATGATCATTCAAAAAATCCGCTATTTGTTGATGTAGGTTTTTTTGGTCAAAATCATGTTTTGTATTGCATCCCCCCACTAAAAGAGTGAATTCTCCTTTAATTGCTTTTTTCTGTAAAATCATGCGCAGAATTGCCGTCAGTTTTCCACGAATACATTCTTCATAAGGTTTTGTCAACTCCCGCCCAATCATCGCCGGACGATCACCAAAGATATTAAGCACATCTTCGAGAAGGGAAATAATTCTTTTGGGCGATTCATAGAAGGCCAGGGTGCCGGTTTCCACAGATAATTGTTTTAAAATTTTTTGTCGTTTTCCCTGTTTTTTGGGTAAAAAACCTTGAAACACAAATGCATCTGTGGGTAATCCTGACACACACAAAGCCGTCATAAGAGCTGAAACACCCGGAACTGGCACGACAGACAAACCTTCTTGTATTACCATTGAAACAACACTATACCCGGGATCTGAAATCGTGGGTGTACCGGCATCAGACACAAGCGCAATGGCCTTTCCATTCGTCAGTTTTTTGATAATGGTTTTAGCACACTCAGATTCGTTATGATCGTGACAGGCAATCATCGGGGTCTTTATCAGATAGTGTTTAAGCAGTTTTTGTGTTTCGCGTGTGTCTTCAGCCGCAATCAGATCGACCTGCTTTAGAGTTTTGATTGCCCGAATTGTCATATCTTCCATATGACCAATGGGTGTTGCCACAATATACAATGTTTTTGGGACAACACATGGGGCATTCCATTTAAAATTTAGAGACATACTTTTTCACTTAATCAGAGCAATGCCTGTTTAAATTTTTCCAACTGTTTTTCATGATATTCTGGATTCTTTAAATCCATTTTCATTACTTTCTCGGCCAACTGAACAGCCTGTTTAAAGTACCCATTCACATAATAAGCTTCAGCCAGGGTATCCAGTATATATTGACTGGATTTAAGTTCAGCCGCTTTTTGCGCAAGTTCAAGCGCTTTTTTGGGATTCCGCAATGCTTTATTTTCGCAAGTTGCATATAACCATGCGAGATTATTTAGTATTTCAGGGTTATCAGGCTTTAGTTTCAATGAAATGGTATAGGCATAAATCGCTTTTGAATATTGGCTTTTCAGTAAGGCCGCTTCACCTAAAAGGTCATAGAGTTCTGTGTTATTTGGTTCTTTCTCAATAGCTGCTTCAAGGATTTCCTCAGCATGAATCATAAATAAATCGTTTTTTGTATATTCTGGTAAATGAAAGCTAAGACAAATAAAGATAAAAACGCCCACAAGATATGCAGCAATGCTTTTTTTGACCTTCCGGTCATGATAGTCAATCCATTTAGGATTGGCCTCACATCGTTCAAGGTATGCAATGCGTTGCGCTATGCTAAAATGATGCCAGTTGGGTTGTGTGGGTGGACGGCCACTATAAAACGTAATTTTGTTGAATGCCGATATCAAGGGTGATGCTGAACCGATCATCTGAAATGCATAGATGTCTGCTTCTCTCTCAAAATTGCGCATAAAATAACCAAAAATCAGACGAAAATACGCCACAAGAAAAAAAATCATAAAACAGGTGAACAAGATTGTTGCCATATGAATATGGTCTGGACCTAGCATTTTGTAACAAAAAAATAATCCCGAATTTACGATATTGACTATTATAAAAGAAAATAAAAGAACTGAAATAAAATATTTAATCAAATGATTTTTTTTGACATGGCCGATTTCATGGGCGATTACCCCCCTTAATTCTTCAAAATTAAGGGTTTCTATCAATGCATGGGTAACAAGGATATATCGAAACTTTTTAGTGAGCCCCATGACACCTGCGGTGATCATTTTTCCGCCAAAAATAGGCCAATACAAAATATTTGAATAGCCGATTCCCGCACGCTTACAGGTGGAATCAATACAGTCTCGATAGATACCTTCAGGCAAAGGCACACATCGCCACAATTTATTAATAAATTTTGGGGCAAATAAGGCAATGAGAATCAATAGCACTAAAAATTGGATGTTTTCGCCAACAGTACTGTTCATCATTGACTTAAATGAACCATCAGGTATAAACTGAAAAGCATCTCCAATCAGTGAAATAAATAGCCAGGGCAATAACATGGGCAGGCTGAATGATAAATTCGAATATATATACGTTGCCCGACCCGGGCTATCCGGATGCAGTATATAATAGATATCATATTCCCAATAGTAAACAATACTGATATATATAAAAAATAACAGTAAAAAACATAATGCTGTCAAAGAGGGAATACTTTGAAACAGGGGGATCCAGTCAATAAATTTTTTAAGATTCAAGGCATAGACGTCAAGGGTATAAAATAGCAGTCCAAGGATTGTCAACCGATTGGTCAGTTTATCCATTCTTTCATAATGTAGCACACATTGTCCATGAATAATATCTCTTCCCAAACGTGTGTACATTGTACGGGTCAGCAAAATAAAAACACAAAGCAATACATTAAACAGGATAATGGAAATATTATCTGAAAAAATGTAGTAATCTGGTTTTTGATATGTTGAATATATCAGAAGGCTGACAATAAAATATATAAATTGCGTGAACATATGGATTATGGCTTATAAAAACGTTCTTTCTCGCTGTAAATGCATCCGCAATATTGTTGCCGATACATATTCAATTTTTTGGATATTTCAATCCCTTGTTTCCATCCCTTGCGAAAATCCGAATAATAAAAATTGACACCATATTTCTTTTCCAGATTCAGGCCCATTTCATGGATCAAGTCGTGATTCTGAAACTTACTATATAGTAATGTGGTGGTAAAATAATCGAATTTACCCTTTCGGGCAATAATGGCTGTGCCTTTCAAACGATCATGATAACAGATACGACACCGATTCGTTTCTCGATAAGATACATTTTGTATCCATTTTTCCAGAGGATAGTCATTTTCAAAAATAATCTTAAGGTCGATATTTGATGCATATTGCAACAAGGTTTGTTTTCGTCTGTCAAATTCCTGATACGGATGAATATTCGGGTTATAATAATATCCCATTATGTCACATTTTAGTGATTTTAGACATTCAATGGGATAAACCGCACAAGGTGCACAGCAAATATGAATCAAACATTTCATAGGGGTGTATTATTACCGGAGTGGTATGTTTAAAATTTCTTCTTCTATGGCATCCGGATCCTCAGAATTGTACATTGCAATATTCTTTAAATGTGCAAAACTATCTGGATCCATACCTTCAAAGAGAATACCAAAACCACCCGGTGCATGCCGTGTAACTGTTCCATCCATTTCTAAACTGATTTCATTCACCCCACCGGGCAAAATGACTTTAACGTGACATTTTGTACCTAAATCCAATAAATCATCGGACTCGACAAACAAGCCATTCAAGCTGAGATCTTTTGAATTGGCCTGTGTGGCAATTTCCGAACCATCGACAGAAATAATGACCTGTGTTGAAAATTCAACGCGTGTCCTTTTTCTTTTTTCCATAAAAAACCTCATTTTCAAAATCAATATACGCTTATGTTGAAATTCTAGAGACTAAAATCGAGTATTTTATGTGCGTATGTTCAGCTCAGGGGAAAAAAGTTCACGTCTTTTCCTCTGAACTGCACATACGCCCGTATCTTATCTACAATTTATTGTTATAGTGCCTTCAGAATTTTTCGATATATTATACATCATACATTGAAAATTTCTTTTTGGCAATCATATTTATATCGATATTACGTATTATATGCTCTGACCGTGAGATTCACGTTCTGGTAATCATGATTTTTTTCATTTCTCCATAATTATCCATACAATAACTGACCACAAGCCGCTGATATATCTGATCCCTTACTTTGACGTATCATAACTGTATAATTATTATTTATCAAGGTTTTTTGGAACACCTCAATAGTGGTGCTAGATGGACGCTCAAAATCACTTTGATCATGTGGATTATAAGGAATTAAATTTATCTTTGAACGTGTACCACGTAACAACTGACAAAGTCTGCTTGCATTGTTGATACCATCATTTATATTCTTAATTAATACATACTCAATTGTGAGCATACGACCGGATCGTAAGGGATAATCCTTGCAAAAATTTAATAGTTCTTCTATAGGATATTTACGATTTATCGGCATTAACAGATTACGTGTTTTGTTGTCTGTTGCATTCAACGAAATTGCCAATAAGATGGGTAATTCCTGGCTGAACTGTATTATTTTGGGGATAATACCACATGTGGAAAGTGTAATTTTTCGCGTGGAAAATTGTTTACCATATTTCGAACTGATTAAAATATCAATGGCCGCTTTTACATTGTCATAATTGGCTAGGGGTTCTCCCATTCCCATAAAAACGATATTGGTCAGCGGCATGGACTGATTCTGATGAATATCACGCAACACCAGTTGAACCTGTGCAACAATTTCATCATGCCCAAGATTTCGTATGAATCCCTGTTTAGATGTCAGACAAAACTGGCACCCCTGGGCACATCCTACCTGTGATGAAATACACAGTGTATAATGATTTTTTTCAGGAATTAACACACTTTCAACAAAATTCCCATCATGAAGGCAAAATGCATACTTTTTTGAACCATCAACAGATGTCTGCACTTTCGCAACAGTTGGAGATAAAATACAAAAATTTTCAGTGAGCTGTTGTCGCAATGCAATGGATAGGTCTGTCATGCTATCAAAATTTTGGGCATCATATTTATAAAGCCATTTGTATATTTGAGTTGCGCGATAGGGCTTGATTTCTCTGTTTACAAGCCATTGCTCAAGTGATTTGAGTGTCAATGCGCAAATGTTGGGTCGATTCATAAAATATCTTTCTTCAAACTTAATCATAATAATTATAATGGCACAAATATTGTATAATTGAAAGCTTATTTTCGTTTTTGATTGATAAGATTTTGATTATGATAAATTCAAAAGACATATCATAAGACAATTCACTTTAATAATTTTTATGGTTGATGATAACACGAATTATTTTGAGGGATTCCCTCAATTGTTCTTTGGCATTATGGGCATCGGGTTCAAAAATGGCTCAATATTTTGTAATGAACACAACCGGTATAATTTTTCTTTTAACTTGACAAATCATTTCAATAATATTATGTAATGAGTTTTTAATCCTTTTGAGAGTAACGTATGTATGTTTGAAAATTTAAATGATCGACTAAACAATATTTTTAAAAAGCTCAAAGGGCACGGCAAATTAACAGAAAAAAATATCGAAGAAGGTCTTAAGGAAGTCCGAATGGCACTGCTTGAGGCTGATGTTCACTATAAAGTTGTTAAAACATTCATTGCCGGGGTCAAAGATCGGGCGCTAGGTCAGGAAGTTATGGACAGTCTTACACCAGGTCAGCAGGTGATTAAGATTGTCAATGAAGAATTGACGACGCTGATGGGAAAAGAAAATGAAGACCTCAGCTTAACTGGTCCAACGCCGATACCAATCATGTTGATTGGTTTACAGGGCTCTGGAAAAACGACATCAGCAGGCAAGCTGGCGAAAATGATTCGCGCGAAGGGGCGAACGCCCTATCTGGTACCGGCTGATGTTTACAGACCTGCAGCAATAGATCAACTTCAAAAAATTGGCAATGAATTAAGTATAAAAGTGTTTCCATCGCGTCCCAAAATGGATCCGGTTGATATTTGTAAACAGGCGCGAGATCGTGCATCGCAAGAAAATTGTGATACGCTTATTATTGATACGGCAGGAAGACTTCATCTGGATGATACCCTGATGGATGAACTGAAACGTATCAAAAAAGCGATATCGCCATCAGATATCTTGCTGGTAGCTGATGCCATGACCGGTCAAGATGCAGTCAATATTGCGAAATCTTTTAATAATGCGCTTGATTTGGGTGGTATTCTGTTGACCAAAATGGATGGTGATGCACGTGGTGGCGCGGCTTTATCCATAAAATCCATTACTGGAAAACCCATTAAATATTTGGGTATCGGTGAAAAACTTGGCGATATTGAGGCTTTTCATCCAGAGCGGATGGCTTCCAGAATATTGGGTATGGGCGATGTGCTCACACTCATTGAAAAAGCGCAGGATGCTGTTGATGAAACAAAGGCGCGAGAGCTTGAAGAAAAACTTCGAAAGAGCCAGTTTACGCTTGAAGATTTTCGTGATCAGATGGTTCAGATACGAAAAATGGGTTCTTTGTCTGATATTATTGGGATGATTCCTGGCCTGGGAAATCTAAAGCAAATGAAAAATATGCAGGTGGATGATTATGAGTTGGTTCGTATTGAGGCGATTATCAATTCAATGACCCGGCAGGAAAGATTTCAACCCAATATTATCAATGGTAGCCGCAGAAAACGTATTGCACGCGGCAGCGGAACAACCGTTCAGGATGTAAACCGTCTGTTGAAAAATTATGGCCAAGTGATGAAAATGGTCAAAAAATTCAATAAGGGTGGCATGCGTAGCTTACGCGGATTGATGCCATTTTAAGGAGAACAAATATAATGCCCGTAAAAATTAGATTGGCCCGACATGGCGCAAAAAAACGCCCATTTTACAGAATTGTTGTGGCTGATAGTCAAAGTCGAAGAGATGGCCGGTTTATCGAGAAAGTTGGTACGTATAATCCTCTCACCGATCCTGTAGCTGTTTCACTGAATAAAGAAAGAGTTGCATACTGGATGGGACAGGGAGCAATCCCAACAGACACAGTCAAAAGCATTTTAAAGAAACATAATTCCGCATAAAATGCAGCATAGCTGTTTGAAATCTCGATAATTCCCGTTCTACCGATTTCTAGATTCCTGGTCTATGGATGTGCAATTTCGCACCCATAGCATTTTTGAAATTATGAAAGAAGAGGAGATGAACTAATGAAGGATCTGATTAAGTACATTGCAGAGGCACTTGTCGACAACCCTGATGAGGTTCGCGTTTCAGAAGTTGAAGGTAACCAGACTTCTGTACTGGAACTGAAAGTGTCAAAAGAAGATCTTGGAAAGGTCATTGGCAAACAGGGGCGAACGGCTCGCGCAATGCGAACCCTTTTAAGTGCTGCTTCAGCCAAGGTGAAAAAACGAACCGTTCTTGAAATTATCGAATAATTTCAAGTGATGGATTACACATCACCACCTGTCAATTTTATTCTTTATTAACAATGAAATCATGAAGAGGAGATGAAGTAATGATTGATCTAATCAGGCATATTGCAGAAGCACTTGTCGATCACCCGGATGAAGTTCGTGTATCAGAAGTTGAAGGTAATCAGACTTCTGTTCTGGAACTGAAAGTGTCCAAAGAGGATCTTGGAAAGGTCATTGGCAAACAGGGACGAACGGCACGCGCTATGCGAACGCTATTAAGTGCGGCTTCCGCCAAGGTGAAAAAACGAACTGTTCTTGAAATCATTGAATGATTTTGATGAACAATTCCTGATGGCGGGAAAAGTAATTGGGGTTCATGGCATACATGGTGCTGTCAGATTTAAGTCTTTTGTTGATGTGAATCTGATAAAACCAGTCAACCCTTTGTTTTACCGTACTTCGGATCGTAACATTCACCGCATATCAGTTATATCCATTAAGCTATATCAGCGTAATTATCTGTTTACGCTTGAAGGAATAACAGATCGAACTCAGGCAACTGCCTTCATCGGTACACAAATGTATATCGAACGACAGGCATTGCCTGAACTTGATTCTGATACATACTACTGGTTTGAAATACAGGGACTTGAAGTGATTGATGTTTCAGGTAACCATCACGGATTTATCCGATCCATTATCGAAACTGGTAGCAACGATGTATATGTGATTGAAAAAAATGGTGATGAATTCTTGATTCCGGCAATTGAATCAGCGGTAAAAGAAATTGACCTTAAGAAGAAACAAATGGTTGTTGACCATGAACAAATGATTGATTATTAGCAACGATGATTTTATAGCTTGTCCATTTTATATGGATAAGTTATTTAATCATCGGTGTATGCTTAAAAAAAAACATTGAATTTTTCAATCCTTACCTTATTCCCAGAGATGTTTGATGCCCTGTTTAACCACAGCATTATTAAACGTGCTCTGACCAACAACTTGATATCAACTAAAGTGTATCAAATACGTGAGTTTGCCAGTGGAAAGCATCATGTGACTGATGACAAACCCTATGGCGGTGGTAGTGGAATGGTACTAAAGCCCGATCCCCTAGCACATGCGATTCAAAATGCGAAACAAGACAACCCATCAGCGCTGACAGTTTTGTTGACACCACAGGGGCGTACATTCAATCAGAAAATGGCATGGGAATTAAGTCAGGAATCGGCATTGATTCTAATATGTGGTCGCTATGAAGGTGTTGACGAACGTATTGCTTTAAATTGTACAGATTTAGAGATTTCAATTGGCAATTTTGTTCTGACAGGCGGTGAGACCGCTGCCATGATTATCATGGATGCAATTGCACGATTGATTCCAGGAGTGTTGGGCGCTGAAGATGCCGCATTGTGTGACTCTTACGCTGATGGCCTTCTTGAGCATGCACATTATACACGACCTGAAAATTTTGCGGGGCAGGTTGTCCCTGATATTCTGCTTTCCGGGCATCATCAAAATATTTCCCAATGGCGACAGGAATCGGCTTTAATTCGAACGATTCTCAAACGACCCGAATTATTGAATGAAATAAACCTGACTACAGAAGATGTGACTACACTAAAAAAATGGACGAATATCATTGAAACAATCATTCAAAAACAATCTGCACATTGCGTTGCTTCATTATCCGGTACTGGGTAAAACCGGTGAAATTATTGCATCTGCAATTACCAATCTGGACTTGCATGATATAGCAAGGGCATCCACAACCTATGGTGTCCAATCATACCAGGTGGTCATTCCCCTTGACGATCAACGCCGGATTGCTGAAGATATTTTTCAGCACTGGACAAACGGTCATGGCAGCCGATCAAATCCGGATCGAAAAAAATCATTTGAACAAGTCAATATCATATCGAACTTAGAAGCGGCAAAACAATATATTCTGGAGTCTACAAGTTGCTCTCCTCTATTAGTTGCTACGACTGCGCAAAAGATTGATGGCTGTCTTTCATTTGAAAAATGCCGTCAGATGGTCCATTCCGAAACGCCTCTTTTGTTAATATTTGGGACTGCATGGGGGCTTTCAAAGGACTTCATTAATCAATGTGACTATGTACTTGAATCCATTGAAGCACACCGTGAATATAATCATCTTTCAGTCAGATCCGCAGTTTCAATTGTACTGGATCGCTTATTGGGAGATTTTCATAATAAAAAACTTGATTTTTGAGACAATTTTATATATAGAATTTAAGTTTATGTAACTGACCGTGCTTTTGTAGCAACGACAGTTGAATCTCAAATATTAGGGACATTTGAAAAAAAGGCTGTTTTATTCAGCATGTCACCTTATAAAAAAATTGAATGGATATTAATCTGTATCAAGTTTTCAAATATCCCTTATTAAAGGAAATATTGTCATGAATGTGATCAGAGAAATCGAACAAGAAATGATCCGTATGGACTTACCGGACTTTATTGCCGGTGATACGGTTAAGGTATTTGTAAGAATTAAAGAGGGTGAAAAGGAACGGCTTCAGGCTTTTCAAGGTGTTGTTATTGGAAAGCATAATGCATCCATAAAATCTACGTTTACCGTTCGTAAGGTATCCGGTGGAATTGGTGTTGAGCGCATTTTTCCATTGTATTCTCCAAGTATTGATCGTATCGAAGTTGTCACTCGGGGAAAAGTACGACGCTCAAAAATTTATTATTTGCGAAAGCTTCGTGGAAAAGCCGCCCGAATTAAAACCCGGCGAATCTGATTATTTTTTATGTGGGCAAAATGCCCATTTTATGTGGTGAAAATCACGTGTGGACATTTGAGCAAAATGCGAAAAAAAAAGGGTATGCTGTTATTGCAGGCGTTGATGAGGTTGGTCGGGGCCCCTTGGCAGGTCCGGTTGTATCGGCTGCTGTCGTTTTAGATGATGATTTTTCTGTTGTTGGTATTAAAGATTCAAAGCAGTTGTCCCCGGGAAAAAGGGATAATTTATATCATCAAATATTTCAACATGCACGGGATATAAGTTTGGGGATGGTCGAAAATGATGTCATCGACCAAATCAATATTCTTCAGGCAGCACGCCTTTCAATGTTATATGCAGTGGAAAAATTACGACATCCACCGGACTATTTGTTGATTGATGGAATTTATAAGATTGAATCCCCTATTCCACAGGAAACAATAAAGAAAGGGGATCAGCGAAGTATATCCATTGCGGCAGCATCAATTATTGCCAAAGTGACACGTGACAGATTGATGACGAAGTATGCAACAGAATATCCCCAATATGGATTTGAACAACACAAAGGATATGGAACCAAAAAGCATCGAGATGCCATAAAAAATTATGGGGTCTGTCCGATTCATCGAAAAACGTTCAAAGGTTGCCTGGAATATGTCTGAAAAAGATCAACGTCATCAATTGGGTAAGGATAGTGAACAGCTCGCAGTAGATTATCTCCAAAATAGTGGATACAAAATTATTCAACGAAACTACCGTATCAGGGGAGGGGAAATTGATATCATTGCGAAAGAAAAGAATACGCTGGTATTTATTGAAGTGAAATCCCGAACAACCACACGTTATGGTCATGCCATTCAAAGCCTTACACGACAGCAACAAAAGCGTCTTTCTAAAACTGCGTTAACCTATTTGCATCAGCACAAGATGGTAAACCATCGTGCGCGATTTGATGTTGTCGCTATACAAAAAAATCAGTACGCAGGGACTGAAATTCAATTGATCAGGAATGCATTTGAGTTTATACTGGCTTTTTAAAAATCAGTTTCAACCAAAATGCGCCTTGTATGAATTGAATATAATTATATTGACGAATCAAAAAATCTGAGTTAAAATATCAGATTTATTAATTCAATAAGGAGGATAATCAATGTACGCTGTGATTCAATCGGGTGGAAAACAATATCGCGTCAGTCCCGGTCAGACAGTGCGCGTAGATAAGTTGCAGGGAGATGTTGGCGCAGATGTTTTACTGGATTCTGTATTATTGTATGCCAATAACGATGATATCAAAGTTGGTCAGCCAAATTTGTCCGATATATCAGTTAGAGGACATATTGTTGAACAGGGGAAGGCCAAAAAAATAATTGTGTTTAAAATGAAACGGCGGAAACGTTATCGACGAAAACAAGGCCACCGTCAATTATACACAGCAATTAAAATAGATGGCATCGAAACATCACAAAATCTAATGGATGGCGTAGAAACATCACAAGATCAAAAGGAGTAAACAATGGCACATAAAAAAGCGGGTGGAAGTTCCAGAAATGGACGAGACAGTAATGCCCAACGCAGAGGAATTAAACGATATGGCGGTGAAAATGTAGTGGCAGGAAATATTCTGGTACGTCAGTTGGGAACAAAAATTTATCCGGGTATAAATGTCGGAATGGGCAAAGATTATACCTTATTTTCAAAAATAAATGGCACTGTATCCTACGAGCGAATGGGTCGATCCAGAAAACGTGTCAGTGTGTATGCCGCGTGAAATTTATTGATGAAGCCTTTATCAAGGTGCAATCTGGTGATGGTGGAAATGGGTGTGTCAGTTTTCGCCGCGAACGTGGGGTTCCAAAAGGGGGCCCCAATGGCGGTGATGGCGGACGCGGTGGTCATGTTATATTAAAAAGTGTGCCTGAAAAGCGCACCTTGTATCAATTTCGATTTCAGCATCAATTTAAGGCAGATAAGGGAACAAATGGACTGGGAAGCCAAAAAACAGGAGCAAATGCCCAGGATTTGATTATTAATGTTCCTGTTGGGACAATCATTGTAGATAATGAAACACAGGAATTGATTGCTGATTTCAACACTGATGACCAAATGTGTATTGTTGCAAAAGGTGGCCGGGGCGGCAAAGGAAATAAACATTTTGCAACATCAACGCATCGTACCCCTCGTTTTTCCCAACCTGGAGAGGTCGGACAAAATCGATCTTTACATTTAGAACTAAAACTTTTGGCAGATGTTGGTCTGGTGGGATTACCCAATGCCGGCAAATCAACATTGATCAGTGTGATGACAGCTGCGCGGCCAAAAGTTGCAGACTATCCATTTACAACATTAACCCCATCAATTGGTATTGTCAGTACAGATTCGATTGAGCCATATGCCATTGCTGATATTCCAGGGATTATCGAAGGCGCGCACAAAGGCGTCGGTCTTGGCATACAATTTTTAAAGCATATTGAACGAACGCGTGTACTGGTTCATCTGATTGATGCGGCTGCTATTGATGTAGAAAATCCGCTTGCAAGTTATCAAACCATTATGGATGAGCTATCATCCTACTCACAGGATCTTTCACAAAAAAAACAAATTGTCGTTTTGAATAAGATGGATTTACCGGATGCAAAGAAAAATGCAAAAATTTTTGAAAATCACGCGGAAAATCAAACCATTTATAAAATTTCCGCAGCTACAGGTGAAGGCGTTTCAGATCTTGCAGTTGTTTTGGGCGCTTTAATATAGATGAAAAAAGGCATGATTATTCATACCCAAAACTTGCCAGCGCTTTTTCATCACTGGCCCAGTTTTTTTGAACTTTCACAAACAATTTTAGCATAACTTGAACACCAACCATCCGCTCAATTTCCTTCCGTGCCCTTGATCCAATTCGTTTGAGCATGCTTCCCTGTTTACCAATGATTATTCCTTTTTGCGAGTCTCTTTCTACATGTATGATGCCATTGATATAGATCATTTGCCCATCGGGTGCTTCTTTAAACTGCTCAATTATAACAGCTACAGCATAAGGAATCTCCTTGTTGGTCAATTGAAATATTTTTTCACGGATAATTTCTGACGCAATAAAACGTTCTGGCAGATCGGTAATGTGATCCTCAGGATAGTAGGCTGGCCCTTTTGGCAAAAAGGATTTCATTTCCTTGAGTAACTGGTCAACCTGTTCACCTGTTTTGGCTGAAATAGGAACAATGGCTCTAAATGGATATTTTCCGGCATAGGATTGAATCCTTGGCAAAAGCGTTTCTTTTTGCAAGCAATCAATCTTGTTTAGTGCCAGAATAACCGGATTTTGATGTGCTTTTAATTGATCAAACAAAAGGTTTTCAGAGGATTCATCAGGATTGGCAGTATCAATGACAACCAGCAGAATATCCACATCAGATACAGTTGCAAAAGCAATCTCCACCATGCGCTGATTCAATAACCGGTTGGACATATGAATGCCCGGCGTATCCAAAAAAACCATTTGACAGTCAGGTTGATGATAAATACCAGAAACCCGATTTCGCGTTGTCTGCGGTTTTTTTGAAATTATTGAAACCTTTTGTCCCAATATTTGATTTAACAAAGTCGATTTGCCAACATTGGGTGCGCCTGCAATGGCGATAAATCCGGATCGATAAGTTGATTCATTCATTTTCAATATGTTTATCCTCACAATGTTCAAAAATTTCCATAAATGCGGACCATATTTCCTCTTTTCCCTGACGTGTTTTTGCTGAAAAGCGGATAATGCCATCTTTTGGCAGAGAAAGATGTTGGGCAATTTTTTTATGTTGATTGATCTGTTTGGTTTTAGAGAGTTTATCTGCCTTGGTCAAAACAATTAAATAGGGGATGTGATGTTGTTCAAACCATGAAAACAACTCCAATTCTTCTTGTCTGGGATCATGACGAATATCTAATAGAATGACAGCGCCCAGAACATCCTGTTTGCTTTTAAAGTAAGTTTCTATCATTGGACGCCATTTTGCACGCTCCTTTTTTGAGACTTTGGCATAACCATATCCCGGAAGATCGACAAAATAATAGCTTTCATTGATCCTGAAAAAATTAATCAAGCGTGTTTTTCCAGGAGTTGAACTGGTTTTGACCAGTTTTTTTCGATTGAGAATGCAATTGATCATTGACGATTTTCCCACATTGGAACGACCGCAAAAGGCAATTTGTGGCAATGATTCTGGATATTGCGATGGCTTTATTGCACTGGTGACAAACTCAGCAGTTTTTACTGGCAAAATATTGTGCATAATAACTCCTGAAAGGACCCTTTATATTTGACTTACATTGACTTATAGCACATATTAAAAACAATTGACAATTATATTATTTATCGAATAACTTGTCGAAATATGGCAATTGGTATTTATTTTGAAATGTCAACAAAACAAAAAGAATCAGGAGAACATAATGCACTACTACGAATTTGGTTGGAAAACCAGAAAAGAACTATCTATATTTGCGAGATGTTGGGAACCCAGGGATGTCAAAGCAGTTGTATGTCTTGTACATGGATTGGGAGAACATAGTGGCAGATACGCACATGTTGCCAAATTTTTGAATGATGCCGGATATGCTGTCATGGCTTTTGATATGTGTGGACATGGAAAATCTGATGGTATGCTTGGTCATGCAATGTCTTATGAAT
>Ga0272440_1001214_pt1 | contig 21427 bp, 12 predicted proteins | sample SSMMMBAug17_FD_192440 | JGI IMG/M metagenome (GOLD analysis project Ga0272440, IMG submission 192440) | Marine sediment archaeal communities from Little Sippewissett salt marsh, Falmouth, MA, United States - SSM-MMB-Aug17 | ecosystem: Environmental > Aquatic > Marine > Wetlands > Sediment ...
AACACCACCACCCTGTCCATTACTTGCTGTATTGCTATTTATTAATGTATCAATGATAACAGGGTTTGAATTATCAAAAGCGTAAATTCCTCCACCATTAAGACTTGCAGCATTATATCCAATGGAAGTTTGCCCTATGATAAGAGGTGATGAACTATATAGACATGCGACACCTGCTCCATAGGGTGCAATATTCATATCCTGAGAATTATCACCAATGACAGTATTTTCAATTACTCCCCCTGATTCATTTAAAAATGCAATACCACCACCAGCTATAGTGGCCTGGTTGTTAATAATTTTACAGTTTCTAATTGTTGGACTGGATGATGTATCTACTAGAATACCACCTCCATATTCTGCTTTACCATTTTTTATTGTTAATCCATCCAGGGTCATAGCACTGGTCTGACCACCAGTAATCTTAATAACACTATCTAAACCTTTACCATCAATTATAACTTCTTGATCATCTTTTGCTTTTATTGTAAGGACTTTACTTTTTAGATCAAGATTTTCGTAATACGTTCCTGGCTCAACAAGAATAGTTATTTTAAGTGATGACCAAAGTCCATCTGTGACAGCATTGATAGCGTCTTGAATTGAATTGTATACAGAGGGAACATTATAAATACTTTCTGTTTTAACATCTAAAGTTTTTGTTTTTGTGTCAGTTTTATCATCAATATTTGAAACTGTTAAACCAATATTCAATGTCTTTGGTGTATCAACATTAGTGTATATATGTGTATAATTTGGATTATTTGTTTTCTCAATAGTTGTTCCATCACCAAAAGTCCAGGTCCATTTTACAATATCGCTATAAGAAAAAGATCGGTCATAAACAGTAACAGTACAGACAGAATCACTTTCAGCACATTCTGCAGGAACTACATCAAAAGCAGCTACAGGGGTAGGATCAAGAACTGTGACATAACCATATCTAATACGGCTTTTATATATTTCTTCTCCAGCATCATCCCCTTGAGCAGAAACCAATAATTTTACAGTATATGTTCCTGGTGTTGTATATTGATGTAAAGGTGACTCCAGGTCACTTGTATCTCCATCTCCAAAATGCCACATCCAGGGAGTATTTTTTGAAGGAAGAGCGTTTATATTGTCTGGTGTGGTAATGTTAGTAAATTGGACTGTAAAAGGTGCATAACCTTCAACTCCAACAACATCTGCTTTTTGGGCTAAGGATTGACCAGAAGGTCCAGCTATGAAATCAGCAATAATTGCCTTTCCACTGGAATCACTAACCTGGATATAATCATATTTCGTTCTTGTTGCAGAATAACCATTGCTTTCATAAACAGTTAGTTTGACTGTGTATAATCCAGATTGTTGATAAATATGTTTTGGGCTGTCTTCATTGCTAACATTTCCATCCCCAAACTCCCAAATTTTTAATGTTGTATTCTCTGGATTAGTAGTCAGGTTAGTAAATTGGACAGTTAATGGGCTATAGCCAGTTGTTGTATTAGCTGAAAAATCAATTTGAGGTACTGTATTATTAAATTCATCACCACCTAAATCGACAACTGTACCATAAACACGGCTACAACCATCAATGTCTGTCTGATACATGGCAGCTGATGGAAAATTAGGTGAACCAACATCAATACATCTTGATGTTTTTGTTAGATGATAATCTCCAATAGTTGAGTTGGCAAAAACAGGATCAATACGCCTGTTATTGTCAGCTATACTTCCATAAACACCACTTTCAACTTCAACATTAGAATAGGTAACATCAATAATGTCTTTGTTTCCATCAATTTCTCGACCATTATCCCATAATATACAATTTTTTATTGTAACCTGTGGAGTATGAGCCGAACCTAGTACATAAATTCCGCTACCAAAACCATCAGTGACAACATTATTACTAATTGTACTTGCAAAAATATCAGCTTCTGCATTGTTAACATAAATACCTGCACCATCACTCATAGATTTATTCTCTACTATCCATACAGAAGCAAGTTTAAGAAATGCATGAGCTGCAGAAGTAAAACCATTCACATAAATACCACCGCCATTAATATCAGCATAGTTATTTCTAACAATAGATTGGTAGAGAAGTGGAGATGAAATGTTTGTTTTACTTTCACAAAATAATCCACCACCATAAAGTCCTGCAATATTTCCTCGAATATATAAAGAGGATAAATCAGGTGAGGAATCTTCAGATATAAATATACCACCACCAGTTTCAGTAGCTTCATTATCTATAATTCTACAATTATTTATCTTAGGGCTTGTATTATTTATATATATACCACCACCTTTAGTTTCCAGTCCATTTTGAATAGTAAAACCAGAAACTTTGATAGTCTTACTGTTAGCATCAAATGTTAAACATCTTGACTGTTTTTCGGCATCAATAAAAGTAACCTCAGGTCCTTGAGTAGAAAAAATAGTCAGGCTGTCATTTTTAGCTGAAAAATCAATTTCACCATAAACACCAGGATCAACAGCAATTACTTGACCATCATTAGCAGCATTTACAGCACTTTGAATATCTCTATAGGTAATACTTTCAAAAAAAGTACCTTGCTTTTCAGGTTCATATGTGGGTGTTACCAAAATATTAGAAAAAGTTGCCTTTATTGCATGATGAGCTCGAATTTCTGAAAACTTAAACTCGGCAGGATCTACCAATTTTCTAGTTTGTGCTACACCATCAATATCTACATTAGCAACATGATAACCATTGTCACGATAAATTAAAATAGTATGGGTACTGTCATATTCTACAGGAATAAAAGCAGAACTATTTACAACAACAGAATTTCCCGAACTATTTGTATATTGTATATATCCACCTTCTCCTGCTATCATTGCTAATGTATAGGAATTTCCTTCAAATGCAACAGCCATTGTATAATTACTTTGGACTGATAAAAATGTATAATCGCAATATTCTTCATAAAAAGAACATTCAGATAGAACTGAACTTCCATTAACATCAATATCCTGAACATGATGGTGACCTTCAGGCGTTATTCGAATTTTGGGATTGGTGTTGTAATCAACAGTTATAAGTACCTGGTCATTGTCATAACTGACACTATAATAATCTTCAAGTGCAGTAATAGATCCAACTCCGCTTTGTGCAGAAGCTTTAATTGTATAACGATCTATTTCAAATTGGACATTAACAGTGCAGTCTTTTACTACAGTGAATTCGTGTTCTATAACTTTTGTACCAAAGCCTGATAATGAAATATCATCACCACATATATCTAACAAATCCAGGTGATAATTGGTTTCTGGAGTACATTTTATTTTTCGTGTTGATCCATGAGGAATATTTGTTGCGCTTCCATAGGTAACAACACAATAGCCATTGGAATAATTGGGATCAATGGTAACATCATAATAACTATCAGAAAAAGTTACCGAAATTTCATAATCTTCACGAACGTCTAAAATAGTGTAAACCATTCCAGTTGGAACAAAAGAAACAGATTCTTTGTTTACAATTAATGATTTTATTTCATAACCAGAATCAGGAGTAATTTGGATATCAATACGATCTTTATGGTTAGTAAGAACAGTTCCCTGATCAGGTCCTGTAATTTGAGTGTATTGGTATGCATTTGAAGCAACTGCTGTTCTTGTTGAAATACTACCATACTGTCCAACAGTAAATGAAACTGTATGGCCATCATCATCTAATATTTTACAAACACCTTCAGCCTTGTTGAGACTTGCACCTGATGGATTATACAGTTGAAGTGTAAAATATTCAGTAGGTTCTTGTTGAGTATCTCCTTTTTGAATTGGTATATCAATAGTTTTGGAGGTTTCACCAGCATAAAGACGACAGGTTCCAAATGATTCTTCATAGTCGTTTGCAGCTGTTGCTGATATTTGATCACTGTCACTTGTTCCATCAAAGGTTTTATACCTGACATCAACATCAATTTCTGTTGCTGGAGTCATTGAGACAGTAAAGCTAACATTTCCACCATTTTCTTCTATTTCTTCATCACTAATGCTTAATCTTGGTGTAATAACATTATAAGCAGGTGATATATTTCTAAACTTTATATATCCAATGTTTTCACACCATGCATAACCAGAAAAAATACCTGATGGTTTATCAAGTAGAACAGGTAGTCCATGTTCAGGATTAAATTTAATCCATCCTGCATTTTCACTCCACCCATATCCACTCAAAGAACCATCACGTCCCATATTAACACCCCAGTTGGTAGCTGTAGTATTTGTATATGGACCACTGGATTCAGATGCTCCTAACTTAATCCAACCAATATTTTCTCCCCAGGCATAGCCAGCTATATGTGTTTCATAAACATATAGACCACGATTTATTGTTCTGGAATTAATCCAGCCCGCGCTTTCAGACCAGGCAAATTTTTCCGTAGTGTGAATATTGCCGGCGCCATTGGACGCAAACACTTGAAAACAGGGGATTATAATCAAAAAAGCAATCATCATCCATATTTTTAAACGTATTGCGGATATGGCGCTTTTCATATTTACCTCCAAAAGTTTGATCATCTCAACATCAAATTAAAAACAAAAAAAAATGCGAGGGATATCAGTTTCTACCACCACGCACAGCCCAGACATAGCAAGGGTTTCCTTTATTCTGCCCATTGACCATGCCTGTAACCAAATAAACAGCCCATGCACTGGCAAGAGGATTGCTTAGATTTGAAGTGCTGGACCAGTAATAACTTGTTTTAGTATCTGTAAAAGCAGTATCATACCCCGGTGGGAGTGATGGGGATAACTGACCATAATCAATAAGACTCTGAAGCTCTTTGATATTTGGGAGTCGCCAATCTGTGTAGCATGATACTTCAGCATTTGTAGAGCATCCATTAGGTAGAGAATTTGAATTGGTTTTGTCATTTAAATGATCAATTGATGTAAAAGCATCTTGCCATTGTACTGGAATATTTATATTATTTGAATTACGTCCCATATTGGCAACTTCAGTCCACATCAAACCAGTCAACTGATCAACAACTGTATTATCACCTTTATTAAGGAAGCGACTACCTGCACCATCCCAACCTATACCAACATCATTAATACAATTCCCTGAATTATCTTTTTCAGGACAGGTCCAGTAAGAATCATCTTTACCTGAAACCCCCCAGGATAAATAATCGCTATAAGAATCTGTCGTTTGACCAGTTTTTAGAACAGGAGCTTCATAGGTACCCCCAGTTCCTGTCAACAGTCCCCAACCAGCATTGGCTACTCCTGAAACATTTGTCCTTAATCCCCAAAAATATTTACCTGGCTTAACATCTTCAGGTGTTGCACCATAAACATCATCAGGTTTAGGAGCTGCATTATAAATTTCATTTAAATTGTGACCAGTAGACACTGTAGGCCCTGTAGTTGGTTCAGTAAAAGTGCTGGTTCGCTTAGAACCTTCAGTCCCATATTTCATGAGCTGATAAATGCTTTCAAGCGAATACATCGCACTTGCCGGGTCTTCAGGCGGTGCAGGTGCATCCAGACTTCCTGCCATTGCACCTGAAACGATAAACAATCCTGTAATAAATAAGCTGATTAACCAGTGCATCATAAAGATACCTCCTTGTCATTGCATCAAATCATAAGTTGTCCCAAAATTGCTTAATGTAGCTGGGAATAGATTCGATGTTAGCAATAAATTATTGATTATATTATTTTTTTAGCTATTCTTTCATCGGTTTACTTAATATTATGTTATCCGAATATTAAACTGAAGTTAAATTTTTGAAAAAATTCTATATGTAAAATAAATAAATATTATTTTTGGAAGAAATTAGTTTATTAAAAATTTTTAATGTTAATAAATTTATGTAAATATAAATCTTAGCAACTGGAAAAATTTACATTTATTATCATTTTCTGAGAAATTTTGCAAATACTATGCCTTTTATGAATTGTAGTTGTTAATGATTAAGATAAGGAAGGGTTTATATTTTTTTAAAAGGTATGGATTGATGGAAAAATTTTTATGTCAATTTCTTTTTACGAATGTCAATATTGGTTGCTTCGAATATAAATTATTAAATATATTGAAATAAAATTTAATAATTATTTTTGCAATGTTATACTTGTTTGCATAAATTTTAAAATCAATATTGTATTCTCAATACTTTAATTTTTTTTTAATAATTAAAAATATTAATTTCTTCTTTTTATCTTACTTATAAATACCTAAAAGTAATATATAATCTGTTTTTTGTCGTTTTGCTTTCTTACAACAATAAAGTTTTTTTATAAAATTTTTTTTATGTGGCATACTGCTTGAAGTAATAAGTTTTCAAACAAAACATAAATCAAAAAAATTAAAATGATTTATGCAGGTTATTATACAATTAGAAGTATAATAATTATTAAACTAACTTTAAAAAAAGGAGTATTTAAAATGAAATTTATCAATTTAATTAAAAAAATTATGAAAGATGATTCAGGAATTAGTGCTGTTGAATATGCATTACTATTAGCTTTAATCGGTGCAGGTATTGCTACAGCAGCTTTTACACTGGGCGATCAAGTACAAACTAATATAGGCTCAGCTACTACAGAACTTGCGGGAGGTGAATAATGACAGCCTCAAATAGCATAAAGGTTGTCGATGCTTTGGAAGGACGGCTCTGGGCTGTCCTTCCAGCAAGCATCGGATTATTTTTTTGTATGTCCCATCCAGCTGGATTCTTAAATTTATCTGGCTGGATGATATTTTGGGCTATGATCATGGCTGGTTATGATATTAGTTGCCGACGTATTCCAAATCCTTTAACCGCAATGAGTGCTATTTGTGGATTAGTTTTTTCTGGCTTATTAAATGGTACTTCTGGAATATTAAATTCATTTGGCTCAGCAAGTTTTATTTTTATAATAATGGCAATTCTATTTTTTATGGGGATTGTTGGAGGTGGTGATGCTAAAGCTGTTGCAGCATTAGCTACATTTATTACCTTAAATGATTGTATTTCTTTTTTAATTTGTATTTCTTTGGCAGGTGGAATACAGTCTATATTCCAATTGATTGTCAACAAACGAATTTCTGATATGCTTTTATTAAGGGCAAGTACTAAAAACTGGCGAGCAGTTGGAGCTGGATTAACTCTTCCTTATGGCGTGGCTATTTTAGGTGGATGCTTTTTATTGATAATTTATAAGAATTTATAATCTTTTATCAAATTGATTGTTCTGTTAAAAGATGGGTGTAGATATTAATTAATAATATCCAAAATCTGTTCTTTATATATTTTCCAGTTATCATTTATCTTTTTTAGTACAAGTCTCTTTTTAGTTCGATCTTTGTAATAATAGCCCTTAGACTCAAAATCCTGAACAAAAGTTACTATAGCTTCAATGTCTGAATTAAAATTAATATTTGCTTCCCCTACAATGGAAACAAATATAGATTTTAAATTTAAACGTTTTTTCCTTTTATCTTTCCAGGATTCAATAGATAAATTATTTTCAGGTTGAAAGTCAGATGCATAATACCTTAGATAATCGTCAATATTTTTAGATTGCCATGCAGAAAGCCATTCATCAATCATAATCTGGATTGCAATGGTTTCATCATCAAAGTTTGTTTCAGGTTTAGCTGATGTATAATCATTTGATGCTACTTCTTGATTTGAAGTATATGATGAATTATCATCGACAATAATAACAGGTTCCTGCTCTTTTTTAATAATATTTTTTTGTTCTTGAGGTTTATTAACTGGTTTTATTGTTATCTGTTTGATTGCTGCCAATTTGAAAGCAGCATCTGCCTGAGTGTTGACTCTTGCCCATTGAATATGATCACGAATTTCCATTTTTTTTAAACACCGCCCAATTCCTTTAGCACTTAACTTTGATTTTTCAGGAAAATTTTTTATTATAAATCTATAATACTCAAGAGCTTTCTTTATTCTTCCAGTTTTTTCCAGACAAAGACCCAGTATATATAAATCTTTATGATGTTTTTTTGCATATAGAGGGTGAGAATTACTATTTCTGAAATAATTGTTTTTCTCAGCCATCACTTTAATAGCTTCTGATATTTGAGCATCTAAAAATAAAGGGATAATGTCAGTATTATTTTTAGCTAAACGAGATTCAACAATGTATTGAATTAAAGCGTAATATGCTTTCTCTTCAAACAAGATTTTACTCTTATTATCTAAAAAGGGAGCATTGCTTTGATCAGACTTACTCAAGTTTACATTTGTTAATTTTAAAATATTTTTTGATACAGCTGGTATTATAATTCTTTGCAAAAAAGAATCAGTCTGGATATTATCTTTTTCACAAAAAAATAAGTGATTTTTTAAAATCATACCTTCAGAGCTTATAACTGAAAAATAAAAATTTCTTGTCTGAATTGTATTGTTTTCATCTTTTCTATAAAGTTTTAACTGAAGCATAAGGTCAAATAAATACTTTGGTGATTCAATTGAATTCTCAGCATTAAGCTGCCACCATAGTTTTGCAGAAATAAGGGCGTCATATTCATTTAACTGTGGTGACAATTTTTTTTGAAACTTACCCTTTGAGAAAGGTATCTGGGTCAGCCGAATGTGAGGAACTTTCCTGAATGCAATACCTAATGCCATAGAGATCATATCTTTGTCTTGATCTGATGCTGAAAAAATACCTGCATTAATATTTGAAGGGATGCTTTCACAGTCTATAAGAAGGATATTCTGAAGACCTGCAAATGCTGAAAGTGTTATATTTTTCTTAATATTTTTTTTTTGTTGTGAACACCCGGTGAAAAAAAATAGAAAAATGATAAGTATATTTATAATAATGGAATAAAAAATAGTTCTATTATTGATACCTTTATAATGATTCATCTTGTCTCCTTAAAGACTGTTCAATATTTTCTAAATTAAGTTCTAATTCTTTATTATTGGTTTTTCTAAAATATATTAACCTGTGAAAAGCTATACGGGCAATATAGTTTAAAGGGTCAGCCATAAATGCTTTTTCATAATATTCTATAGATTGATCTATAAATCCTAAAGCCTCAAGTGCTGTTCCATAATTATGATACTCACCAGACAAAAATTTTCGTGCACGATCAATTTTTTTTTCTTTTTCTTTGGCTAATTCTATTCGTTTTTCTCGAGTATTTTCATCGTTGTTATCATGATTTTTAAGATTCATTTCTATTTGCTTATATTCCCTGAGAATTTTATTTTTTTGTTTAATATAAATTCTTTCTTTTTCCTTAATTGATTGTTTTATATGAGCCAGAGCCTCAGGGAAAGCATGTGAATTTAGTAAATTCTTACCTTTAATATTTGAATTGCCATTAATACTCATTATTTGTTTAACAGTTTTAGGATAGATTTCATTCACTACTTTTGTAATAGCTGGCTTAAATATCTTTTTTGCAAGTAGCTGATGCATACAAATTTTATCAATATTTGATTGTTTTGCTTTAATTTTTTCCTTAGCCTTAAGATCTTGAAATAATTTTACATATACTTCTTTTCCCTGAGCATCCAAAATAACAATACTTAAATTTGCTTTTATACTAATACTGGAACTATTCATAGAAGAAGTTGTTATGTTTACATTTGAAAATAAGAGGTGCTGACCAGATGCTTCTATTTGTGTTGATACAGGATTCTTCCACTCAAACCCTTTATTTGAGATTTGTTTTTCAAAAGAATCTGGTTTATTTTCATTAAAGCAAGATAGCCTTATTTGATACCAGGGTTTATGACTAAAAGACTTTGCAAAGCTTTCTTGTATTGTTTGCTCATAAATTTCAGCAAGATGATGATCTATTGCATTATCAGAAAAAGAAATTTCAGGTTTTTGAATATGAATGGTTTGAATTTCTCTAAATCTTAATATTTGCGATGGTGGTCGGATAAAATCAGCAACAGATAATTGAATTAGCTTGTCTTTTGTGCATGAACATAAAAGCAACATACTAATAACAGTAATAAGGCTTTTTTGATTAAAAAAGCTCATAAAATTCTCCCTTTTCTACATAGGATATAATCGCTGAGATAATTCATATTCCAATCGTCCTAATGAATGTGAACAAGCTTTAATTAATTGTGAATTTTTTGTTAATCCCAAAATTGATTGATATCCTTTAAATATTGAATATAAATTTTTTTCAGATACCTCACAGGCTTCACACGCCAGTAAATATCCATAATAATTAGTTAAATCTGTTTCAATATTTCTAAGCTTTATATGATGCCATTTTGCATATTTTTTAAGTGTTTTAGAAATAGTTTGCTTAGAAAAATCATAGGATGGCAGGATAGCTTTGAATCTGGATTTAGCATTTTGATATTTATAATTAATAAGTAAATTTTTTCCTTTTTGATCCATGCTCGCAGGTATAAAAGCATTAATTGATTTTGATTTAACAAAAATTATTTTGTTAAATTCATTAAAAATTTGTCTGCTCAAGCGGCTCTCGAAAGATTCATCATTTTCATCTTCAAATGTTTTTTTAGCTATTGATTTGAGCATAAAGACATATTGAATTTCAAAATGACGCGGGTCATATAAACTAACATGTGAAATTAATGAGTCTTGCTGTTCGCAAATATTTTCTACTTCATGCATGTCTCTAATGCCAACTTTATGGGCTTCCAATTTTGGACTTTCTACGAAATGACTGATATTAAGTATATAAGTGGGGAATTTCCTTTTTAAATCAATATGGTCAGTAATTTGAAAAAAACCATTTTGTTTAAAGCGTTTTTTTAAAGCATTGATTAGTGTTTTTGATTTGTCATAACTCTCACTTCTGGAACAGGTTATATACAAATATGAATTTGTAGGAATTGATCTGAGAGGGTATGGTTTATCATATTTCAAAGTTACACTTTGCAGAATAAGTGGGATTGATGGTTGACTGTTCCAAGCACATCCCGCGCACATCATCAAAAAAATCAGAAAAAAACGCGGATACATGTAATTTTCCTTTATATAATATGTTTAATAAATAAAAAAATGCTTTTTTAATGATGTAATTTAGCAAGTAATATGCCATTTGAAATTTAAAAAAAGGAGATGAACAGAGGTATTGTATAGAGGCATCTAAGTTATGGGGTTATTGGATCAGCAAAACGTTTTTTAGTTTCCAAAATTTTATCGAGGTTTGCAACAAAAATATCTAACAACTCAGGATCAAAATGTTCGCCTCTCTGGCTTGTAATTTCATCCATAGCCTTATCAATTGGCCATTCTTTTTTGTAGGGTCTTTCAGATGTTAGAGCATCAAAAACATCACAAATTGCAGAAATTCTACCTTCTATGGGAATATCTGTAGATGAAAGCCCCTTGGGATAACCAGTTCCATTCCATTTTTCATGATGAGTCAAGGCAATATTTTGAGCTGTATGCAATAATTCAGAATTTCCACCATCAAGTAAAGTTCCACCAATGGTAGTGTGTGTTTTCATTTGAGTGAATTCTTCTTTTGTTAAACGTCCAGGTTTTAATAGAATGTTATCAGGAATACCAATTTTACCAACATCATGCATGGAAGCTGCATGAAAAAGTTGTTCACACTCTATGCTACTTAACTGTGCTTCTTTTGCAATTATAGAACAGTAATGACTCATACGAACAACATGCATGCCTGTTTCATTATCTCTGTATTCAGCAGCTCGAGCCAGACGATTAATAATATCTAACTTTGATTCAACAATTTCACTGGTTTTTTCTTTTACAAGTTCAGATAGGTGATCTTGATGTCTTTTAAGCTCTAAATGAGTTTTTACCCTTGCCTGCACTATTCTTGGGTTTATGGGTTTGACAATATAATCAACTGCACCCAATTCAAGGCCAAGGGTTTCATTTTTTTCTTCACTCATAGCTGTTATAAAGATAATGGGGATTCCTTGTGTATGCTCTTCTGATTTAAGTAATTTGCAGACCTCATAGCCATCAAGCTCTGGCATCATGATATCTAACAATATAAGATCTGGAGGGTTTTCAGCCTGGGCATAATTCAATGCTACTTTACCATTTGTAGCTATAGATAGTTTGTATTTATCTTTTAATGCTTCAACAAGTACTCTTATGTTTACCGGGGTATCATCGACAATTAAAATTTTTTGTTTGTTTCCATTATCTGACATTAAAACCTCAGGTTTATTTTTTTTTAGATGTTGTTTCGCCCATTGAAGGTGGTTTGAGCTTATATTTTAGATAGATATTTTTTATTTGCCCTGAATCTGTCATTTTCATTAACTCATTGTCTATTTTATTAAATAAATTAATATGTTTTGTTTTTAAGGACATTGCAAAATGATTACCAATTTTATTTATGTACTCGTATTTAGCATAAGCGTAATCCTCATACTTCATTTCTTTCATCATTTTTTCAAAAGCTTTAATATCAAGGAGAATTACTGCATCACAGCGCCCACGAATGAATCTTTTAGATAAATCACTATCATCAATAGCAAAAATTTTATAGATATTTGCGGTATCATTAAACCTTTTAAAATAGCTTGTTCCCCTTTTAGTTCCAATACGATATTTTAGCAGGTCATCAAATGTTTTAATATCATTTTCATGTCCTTTTTTTACCGCAAAAACTATAGATTTATTTTGAAAACCTATGGGAGAAAAAAATTTAATCTCTTTTTCACGTTCATCTGTTTTAATAACCCGAGGCAAAATATCTATCTTTCCTCTTTTAAGATCTGTATAACTTTTTTGAAAAGGTCTTCTTTCCCATTCTACAGTTCCATCTATTTTTTTTATTGCCTGGTCTAAAATATCTATCAATGGCCCCTCACATTTTTTTGTTTCTTCATTATAAACCATTTCTGGTGGTCGATGTCTGCAATTGGCTTTAAATAATATTTCTTTTGCAATTGCTGATGTTGATGTTAAAGGTCCTATCATAAGTATTAAAGCGATATTAAATAAGAATCTTTTTTTCATATCTCCTCCTATTTTTGATCGTTGAATTCAAAAAGTGATTAATTTTTGATTTAATTAAACCTAAAGAGTTTCATTTCGTGAGCAACTATTTGAAGTTGACGAAATCAGTATTATTCCCAAAATACCCAGCACAAAAGAACAAGGTATAAAAATAATTGAAAATATAAGTTTTGAAAAACTCGTTAAAAAAAACACATTCATAAAAATTAAAATAGCTTGCATGAAAAAAAGAATTGGATCATTAACAATCACAGGTAACTCATGCAAGATCTGTTCAAAACCAATAATTATTGCCATAAAATATATAACAGGCGTAAAGAAGTAAAAATAGAACATTACCAGCCAGGTCAATCTTTTAACTGGTATTGATATAGTTGAATCTCGCTGTTTAAACAATGCAAAAAACAGAATAGATACAATTAAACAATTTAGTATAAGGTTGATTGTTCTGAAAAAATAATCATCTGTTACACAAATAGCAATAGAGAATAATGATTCCAATACCAGCATGCTAAACAAAACTTTATGAAGACCATATACATTATTTGAAATTTGTTTATTATCTATAAAATCAAGGCCAGATGTTTTTGCATGTTCAGAACTATCTACTGTATCACAAACCATTCGCACTGGCATAATAACGTATGTGTTACATATGCGATCATGCAAAGTCCTTTTCTGTGAATCAAAAATGGAAATTATATATCCCATGAAAAAAATAAATGCGCTAATAATTTCCATTAAATATCTAGCAAGAGCAGTACCATAAGACAATTGTTTTTGTTGTCCAGAAATAACTTGCAATGAGAAAATCATTTTCCCTGGAGTTGCATTATAGTTTACTAAAAAAATTACTGTGTATAAAGCTGGAATGCACCATTTAACTATAAAAAAAAATACCACATTTAAATGAGTCGATACAATTATTACATTATCGTCATAAAATTGAGGTATAGGAAACACAGAAATTAATAGTCCACAGATAATCCAGTCCAAAATTTTTGCAATAAAACGAGGCCAGAAACCAGCATAAATCATACCTTGCCTATCTGTAAGAATTGTCTGACAACGCATTGGAGTATCACTTGTTTGAGACGGACCTTGCATTTACAATCCCATATGCATACAAATATAATTATTATTTGTTAACAAAAATAACATAATTATTCAAAATTCTTTAATTATTTCATTTTTTTTTATTCATGTCCAGTAAAAACTTTTAATTTTTTTTCGAATAAAATTAATCTTTGTTTTAGCAACTTGCTCTGGATCATGTAATGGTTTAAATAATTCATTCTTGGAATTTTTCCTGAACACCTTAATGAAGCAACAGATGTTCCAACTTTATGTCTAAGTAAAGAATTATTTACTGAAATGACAAAAAAGCTCTGCCAGGAAAAAATTCCATTGTTCCTTAAACAAATTTGCTTATGGCCCAAACGATAGTCAAAGTTAAAAAAACATAACATAAATAATAATAATTATCAGTTAAAAATTAAGAAATAATTAAACTTAAACTGTCTGGTTAAGATAAATGTACTATAGTATTTCTAATATTTTGTTATATTCGAAATTGTAAACGTAATTTTCCAATGCATCAGCAATAGATGTATCAATTTTCCTGATTTGTCCAATGATTTTATAAATATTTGTTGGGTCAAAGCTTGATGTTGCTTCTTTTAAGTCTTTTATCAGATTTGCAGGTAGAGTGGAAATAGCTTCTTTAGTTAATATTGATTTTGGATAAATATCTGATGATTTATTGTAAATGTCTGATTGGCCAGATTCAAGTTTGATAACCTGCCCTTGTTGAATGGTATTTGTGTTTGCTGAATCAGCTTTATTGACACAGATTGTAAACCAGAAGATTGTTCCCTGATTTGGTTTACTTTTTACTCCTATATCTCCTCCCATAAGTTGTATATATTTTCGACTGATTGAAAGTCCAAGTCCAGTTCCTTGTTGAGATTTTTCACCAGCGCTAAGTTGTACAAAAGGCTTAAAAAGTTTATCCAATTCATCTGGCGCGATTCCAATACCTGTGTCTTCTATCTCAACATGTATAATATATTGGTTATCAAGTAATGCTTTTTGATTATTGTTTTGGGTAAGGGATATTCGACAACAAACCTCACCTTTATCAGTAAATTTAATGGCATTACTTAATAAATTTATTAATATCTGACGAAATTTATTTTCATCGACCATAATTAACTCTGGTAAATCTGGTGAAACATTAACTGTCAGTAGCAATCCTTTTTGTTCAGCTTTTAGCCTGAACATTCTTTTTAGTTCATTAATTAGCAAAGAAATATTACAAATTTTATTAGACATTTTTATAGTATCACTCTCTACTTTTGAGATTTCCAATAAGTCGTTTATCAACACAAAAAGATGTTTTCCACTGCTATGAATAGCTTCTAAATCCTTGCGACATTGTAACGATAAGTGTTTATCCTCTGCCAGAGATTTTGAAAAACCGATAATGGCATTTAAAGGTGTTTTCAACTCGTGACTCATATTAGCAAGAAAAATTGTTTTAGCCCTGTTGGCAGCTTCAGCAGCTTCTTTGGCTTTTTTGAGATCCTCCTGCATGCGAGCCTGATCTGTTATATCTGTTGATACACCAACAATTCCTGTTTTGTTTCCTTCTTTGTCAGTTGTTAACCAGGTTCTAGTTTCAAAAATATGTTCTTTATTATTTTTATCAATATTGGCAACTCTTCCTTGCCAGCTTCCATTGCACATTGTTTGCTCAACGATTTCATTTTGAGTGGCACCAATTTCAGGGTTTTCTCCCAAAATTTGAACAGGCTTGCCTATTAACTCATCCCTTTCTCTTAATAAAAATTTTGCAGCAGATTGATTTGCATAGATAATTTTTCCTTTTAAATCTGTTGAAAGAATTGAATCTTTAATTTGATCCATAAGCATGGCCTGTCGTTGTAATCTTTCATTCTTGACTTCAAGACGTTTTTGTAGTTTTCGAAGTTTTACATGAGTTGATATCCTTGCCAGAATTTCTTCCTCCTGTATTGGTTTTGAAACATAGTCAACAGCACCTGCTTGAAAACCTTTTAATTTATCAGACATTTCATTTAGGACTGTCATGAATAAAACAGGAATATCTCTGGTTTTTTTATCTGATTTCAAATGACGACATGTTTCAAAACCATCCATTCCTGGCATAAGAACATCAAGCAAAATAAGGTCTGGTTGTGAGAATCTGGCACGCTCAATACCTGTTTTTCCATTTCTGGCAATAATTGTTTCATAATTGTGATTATTTAATTGTTTGACAATAACTTTAATATTGGAAATATTGTCATCAATTATTAAAATTATGCCATTTGAATTTTCTCTTGATAATTGTATATTTTTTTCTATGATATCCATAATATGTACTCCTGAATAGCAATAAGGAATAAAAATGTGAAACAAAAAACATTGATAGAATCAAAAAGATTAAAGTGGAAACTGTTAATTACTATAATACTTTCATTATCATTTTTGCTATGCACAATGATTCCTGATCTTATTATAAAGAATTCTTTTTCGTCACAGCTAACAGCTTCCAAAATAGCAAGTCAAACAAAAAAACATTGTTCAGAAAAAGAAATTATATGGTTGAACCCAACAACACCAAAACATTTAAACCCGGCCATCAATTCTCAAATTGCAGTTGCAATTGTTGGAACTCAAATTTTTGCAAGTCCTTTGCGTTATAAAGATAGCTGGCACCCCCTTCCTTATCTGGCAGAATCATGGGAATTATCAACTGATGGATTATCGTTAACACTTCATCTGGTGAAAGATGCAACCTTTCATGATGGTTACCCAATTACATCTGAAGATATAGCTTTTTCAATCAAAATCAATAAAAAATATCATCAACACAAAACTAAATTCGCACCAGTAAAGCGTGTTGATACGCCTGATGAACATACAGCAATTATTCGTCTTTCACATCCTCATCCAGCATTATTACTTGCAATGTCACCTGCAATGCTACCAATAATACCAAAGCATATATATGGAAATTCAGAAGATATCAGAAATCATCCTGCTAATTTAAATCCTGTTGGTTCAGGACCATTCAAACTGGCTAAATTTACACCAGGTGAGTCAGTGATATTGGAACGTTATGAGGGGTTTTTTATTCCAAATCGCCCACGACTTGATAAAATTACTATTCGTTTGGGAACTGATCCTCATGCACAAATAGTTGAAATGGAACAGCAAGAAGCTCATTTAATGACTGAATTTGGAAATTGTTTAGGCCTGAGCAAACTTGAAAAAATAAAATATCTGGTGGTAACCCGGGAAGGAAGTTCATTTAGTGGAGGAATCAATTGGTTGGCTTTTAATTTGTTACGAAAACCGATTTCTGATATCCGCATTCGTCAGGCAATAGCTTATAGCATAGATTTAGATTTTATTATTAGTTATATGCTAGAAAATAGAACCAGGCATGCTTATGGACCAATTGTCCCATTAAGTCCTTTTTATGAAAGTAATATCCGAAAATATCCCTATGATTTGACTAAAGCCAGGAAACTTCTGGATGAAGCTGGTTATCCTATCAAAGATGGGAATACACGTTTTTCACTTCAATTAGACCACATGCCAGCCATTCCTACTCAGCAACGTGATATTGCCATTTATTTAAAACGCCAACTTAAAAAAGTGGGCATTAATATTCACATTCAAACCTCCAAAAGCTTTTCAGAATGGCTTAAAAAGATTGGAAATTGGAATTTTGATATGACTCTGGATTATGTTTTTAACTGGGGTGATCCTGTCATAGGCGTTCATCGAACATATGTATGTGAAAATATACGTAAAGGTATTCCATGGTCTAATACTCAAAACTATTGTAATCCAGCTTTAGATAAAATTCTTCATCAAGCAGCGACTGAAATGAATATAGAAAAGCGAAAATCACTGTATAGCAAATTTCAAAAAACAATTACTGAAGATCTCCCTATTATATTTATTAATCTTGGAATGAACACTACAGTTTATCATGCAGGTCTTGGAAACCCACCTGTAAATTTATGGGGTGCTTACTCACCAGTGGATGATCTGTACTGGAAAAAAAAACCTGAAAAAGGCTATCTTCCCATTGAAGATATATCCTCAGATACTCCTCGTTTAAAACAAATCGCATTAAAAGCAATGAAGATATATCAAAAGTATGGACTGTATAAAGCAAGAAAAAAAATCAGAGATCTGGATCATGGCTTATTAGATTTAAAAGGCAGTGGCTTACATGTCATTGCTTTTACAAATGATGGAATTATTATTCTGGACAATTCAGGCCAGGCCAGAGCGGGTATGGATATAAGTGGTATACTTGATTTAAAAGGAAGATCATTACTATCCCTTTTTAAAAAAGCAGCTTTGGGAAATAATAATGGTTTTGTAAATTCAAAAGATGTCTGGCCACATCCCTTGTCGCATGAAACAGGTATCATGTCAGCCTGGTGCGGAAAACTGTCAATTAATAGTCTTTTATGTGCTCTTGAATGGAGTCAGGAAAAAGGAAAACAAAAATGAAGTTCTTAAGAAATTTACCCATTCGTATCAAAATTCTAATACCTTCTGCGATCTTAATTCTTTCCCTTGGAATGGTTTCAGTAATTGCAATCTATGGTATGAATGCGTTACGAAGCACCCATGATAAAGTTACTGAAATTGTACTAAAAAGAACAGCTCTGGTAGATGAGCTTATAGCCCTTACTGAAAGTGTACAATCAAATGTTTTTCAAATTTCTGTATTTAATTTTATGAAATTGCCTGATGCAGAAATCAACCCCATTCGAATGCAATTATTACGTGAATTAAATAATATAAATATTATCTATGGTGAAATACTTCTGAGGTGGTCATTGGATAATAAAGAAAAAGACATTGCTAAACAAATGAAAAAACCTCTGCAAAAGTTTCGTCATCAGGTAGAACAGGCTGTCAGGATAGTTTCTGATGATCCTTTCTTTGGTGTTTTATTTGTTCGTTCTTCAATTCTGTCCTTTAATGAATTTCGAAATATATTGACAGAATTCTTAGATTATCAACATGATAAAATTATCCAAACCGAAAAATTAGCAAATCATAAAGTTTTATATATTACTCGCATTATTATAATGGTGGTAATTTTCATCACAATTATTTCAATTCTTTCGACATTAATAATCAGTAATTTTCTTATTTCCAGACCAATAAACGTCATTACAAAATTGATGGGACGTTTGGCTGGAGGAGATTTATATATTAAAATTAAAGAATTAGAACGTCAGGATGAAATTGGTGCAATGGCAATGGCAGTGGATGTTTTTAAAACAAATGCTATTGAAAAAGCCCATGCTGATAAAGCATTAAAGGAAGCCAAAGAACAGGCTGAATCTGCCAATCGTGCTAAAAGCGAATTTCTAACTAATATGAGCCATGAACTACGAACGCCATTAAACAGTATTCTGGGATATGCCCAAATTCTCATGCGTAATATGAATTTGTCTTCAGATCAGAAAGAGGGGCTTACGATTATTAATAAAAGCGGTGAATATTTACTGACATTAATTAATGATATTTTAGATATTGCTAAGGTTGAAGCAGGTAAGTTAGAGCTAAATTCCTCGCCTGTTTTATTATCAGATTTTTTGGATGGTGTCGCTGCTGTAATGAGAATGGCTGCAAATCAAAAGAATATTAAATTTAATTATGAAGCACCTGATAATTTACCTGCTGTTGAAGCCGATGAAAAAAGACTAAGACAGGTTTTGCTTAACTTACTGGGTAATGCTGTAAAATACACTGAAAAAGGAAGCGTTACACTAAAAGTGACTATTCAAAGGATTGAGAATAAACTTATAGATCTTTTATTTGAGATAAAAGATACTGGAATAGGCATTAAAGATGAGCATTTAAATCAGGTTTTCAAACCATTTGAACAATCTGGTGATATAGAAAAATTTTCTGAGGGAACTGGCCTGGGCCTGAGTATAAGTTATGAACTTGTAAGGCTTATGGGCGGATGTATTCAAGTAAAAAGCACATTTGGTGAAGGATCAATTTTTTGGTTTAATATCGCTATACCTTTATCAGACGTTAAATTAGATAAACAAACAGAACACAAACACTATGTAAAAGGATTTATTGGGCCAAGTAAAAAAATTTTAATTGTTGATGATATTTTAGACAATCGTCTTATGTTAAAGGCATTACTTGAACCACTTGGGTTTGATGTTTATGAAGCTATCAATGGAAAAGACTGTATAGAAAGAGTTAATGCTGTTTTACCAGATCTTATTCTTATGGATTTATTAATGCCAGTTATGGATGGTTTTGAGGTTGTTCAACAATTACGATTACTCCCTAAGTTTAAAGAAACTCCTATCATAGCAATTTCTGCAAGTGTTGTTATGTCTGATCAGAAAAAAAGTCAACTTGCTGGTTGCAACGCATTTTTGCCAAAACCAGTAAAAGAAGACAAGTTACTTGATCTTATGGAAAAATTGTTGTCATTAAAATGGATATATCAAGAGATTGATAGCGAAGAAGTTAGTTATAACACAAATAATATTAATCCCAATGAAATTATTCCACCACCTTATGAGGAGCTTAATCTATTGCTTCAACTGGCTCAGTTTGGAAGTATGGATATGATACAACAACGCTCTCAACATATAGAAAAACTGGATAAAAAATATATTCCTTTTGCAAAAAAACTTCAATATTTATCAAATGAATTTGAAGATGAAAAAATTGTTAAAATGATTGAGGATTTTTTGGATAAGAAGAGTCAATAATAAAAAAGTATTATTTTTATAAAATTTTTCTAAATTATAAATATTTTTGTAAACAGGCATTCAGATCATTTAATATAATAGGTTTAGGAAGAAAATCATTAAATCCCAATTCTCTGAATTCATGAAAATTTTTCTTTTCTACTATAGAAGATACCACAATAACAGGTATTTCCATTAAATCTGGAATTAATCGAAGTAATTTTATGGTTTCAGCACCATCCATTTCAGGCATCATCAAATCCAACATAATTAAATCAGGTGTATTATGTTTTGCCAGCTCAATGGCTTCAATCCCATTTTCAGCTATGATTGTTTTAATTTTATGTGGTTTAAGCATCATAGTTAATAATTGACAGTTCGCTGGGGTATCATCAACGATTAATAATATTTTTTTTGATCCTTTAGAAGAAGTTTTTATATTTTGAGAATAATTGTTGTTGTCGTTTTCAGTGAAGAAAACATCAGGCGTTTGAAGTTCATTCACAATACTTTTTTTTTTATAATTAGATTGTTGAATATTTGTATTATTATTAATGATCATATATAAATCAACGCGAAAGGTTCTTCCAACACCTTCTTGACTCAGCAAATGTAGGCGGCCATCCATTTTTTCTATCCATTTTTTGCAAATATGTAATCCAAGGCCAGTTCCTTGAGAACGAAATTGTTTAGAACCTGTTTGTTCAAAA
>Ga0272440_1001215_pt1 | contig 21423 bp, 9 predicted proteins | sample SSMMMBAug17_FD_192440 | JGI IMG/M metagenome (GOLD analysis project Ga0272440, IMG submission 192440) | Marine sediment archaeal communities from Little Sippewissett salt marsh, Falmouth, MA, United States - SSM-MMB-Aug17 | ecosystem: Environmental > Aquatic > Marine > Wetlands > Sediment ...
AAGATTTTGAGTTTCTTAAAACACTTTTTTCCGAATCTTATTCTTATGATAATTATGATCATTTAAAGAAAAGAATTGCTACTGTGAAAATTTGATAAGGATAAAATGGGGACGCCCTTATCTTCTCAACTTAGGAATGTTCTGAAAATAACTTCCTCATTATTGATAATGTTCGTTTTGAGGTAAATGAACTTTAGAGACGTAGCATGCTACGTCTCTACTCGACCTTGTTTTTTTGTACGATCAAGAAAAAATAAGTATGTTATTCACAGAGCGATTTCCCTTGAAAATCAATTTAATAAGTCTCAAATTAAGGCGCCAAATGATATTAAATAAATCGCAACAGATGTCTTTGTCGGTGATTGTCAGCCTAAATTGGAAAAATAAAGTTGTACGATAATAAATAAATACTTAGGAATGCTCTGAAAATAACTTCCTCATTATTGATATTGTTCGTTTTGAGGTAATTGTACTGTAGAGACGTAGCTTGCTACGTCTCTACACGACCTTATTTTTTTGGACGATAAAGAAAAATGGGTATGTTATTTTCAAAGCCTTCCTTAATGAATGATGCCAAAAATTTTTTGAAATGAGGGAACTCATTTTTCAAGAATTCTTTAAATGAGGGACGAATAATGAAAAAATATCTTAAAATAGCCACTTATATAATAATTCTTTTCGTAATATGCATTGTTATAGTTATTGGAGAAAAAAGACTTTCTAACAATGAAGTATCAAAACAGGTTCAGCGAAAGGACAAAGCGCCAATGCCTGTCAGGATCGTAAAGGCATACAAAGGCAAAATTCAACAATGGGTCATTGGAGAAGGCACAGCGCTGGCAGTTAGAAGAGAATTTCTCAATTTTGAACGATCAGGAAAAGTTGTTTATATTAATCAAGATAATGATGGAAAAGACCTACGTGAAGGATCTACAGTAAGAGGGCCGATTCCAGGAGAAAAATTTGGACAGCTTCTGGCGCGTATTGATAAAAGGGAACAAATTGAAAGCCTTCGTATTCATGAAGCAACACTGGCTCAGGCACAACAAAATGTCAAAGCCTTAAAAGCAGCGCTGGATCAATGCGAAAATGAATATAAATTTGCACAATCAAATTTTGAGCGATCCAAACAATTATTTAAAAAAGGACTTAAGCCAAAGGTTGGATTTGATACAGATAAAATTAATTATTTAAACTCTCAAACTGCAAAAAAGAATGCAAAAGCACAGTTACATGCTGCACAATCTCAAGTGAAAAGCGCTATTGCTCAACTAAATCAAGCAAAAATTGATCTGGAAAAAACAAGTATATTTGCACCTTTTGATGGGATTATTACTTATATCAATATAAAAATTGGAGACTACTCAGGCCCAGAATATATTGATAAGTCGAGTGAATCAACACTGATTAAAACAAGCCCAATCGTTGTTATTGATCCCAGTACTTACGAAATTACAATTAATTTGCCTTCTTTTGATGGTAAACTGGTTGAACGAGGTCAATTTGCAATCATAACCTGGGGCAAAACACTTCCATCAATTATTGAAGAAAACGAAAATTCAACCAATTATGCAACTGGAATTGTGTATTCGGTTAGTCCTTCAATCAGTCCTGGTGGACGATCCATACTTGTTAAAATTCGAACAGCATCTGGGGCCGAACATATCTGGGATGGGCAATATGTTTCATGCTGGATTGCGGTTAAAGAAAAAAATGACGCTGTTTTAGCACCCTCAAACAGTCTTATCTACAGAAATAATCAGGCACATGTTTTTACAATTGATAAGCAAACAAATTCAGTTAAAAAATGCAGTGTTATTACAGGTATTGAAGATGTAAAAATAGTGGAAATATTACAGGGCATTGATCCTGGAGATTTAATTGTTACTGATGGCAGGCACATGCTTGTTAATGGTACAACTGTTAAGATTCTGGACAATTAGAGGAGCTGATAATGCATAAAAATAATGATTCTGTATTTTTTCGGTTTTTCTTTGAAAAATCTGTTTTCAGTATGTTGGCACTTGTTTTTTTTATTCTGGGTGGTTTGATTGCATATCAATCAATGATTAAAGAGACATATCCAGATTTAGAAATTCCTCAGGCGCTGATATATACTGAATGGCCAGGCTCAAGCCCAGAACTGGTTGAAAAAGAAGTGACCAATAAAATTGAATCAAAGATTAAATCGCTCAAAGGATTAAAGCGTTATCGCAGTAATAGTCAGAATTCAATGTCCATTATCTCGGTTGAGTTTGAAGCTGATTCTGATTTACAAGAATCCATGCAGCTCCTACGGACCAAAGTCAATGAATCCTATTCTGATTTTCCAAAAGAAGCAAAAAAATCTTCCATTGAGCCCATTTCAGTCAGTGACGAGCCAATTCTCACGTTTATGATGTATGGCGATCTTGATGAAGCCATTCTTAGCAAGACGTGTTTGAACTTAAAACAACGCCTTGAAAGAATTCAGGGGATAAAAAAAGTTGAACTGGGTGGAAATCGAAAAGAAATCGTTAGAATTCAACTCATACCTGATCGACTTAGAGAAATGGCAATATCCCCGCTTTGGGTAAAAGAAAAAATTATTGAAGCAAACAATGATGTCCCATGGGGTGAATTTGAAAATGATGATTTTATTATTTCTTTTAGACTTGTTGGACGATTCACCACCTTGCAAGAACTTGAAAAACTGCCGATTATCCGCCTGGATAGAGGGCGTGTTGTTCGATTAGGTGAAATCGCTACCATTCGAAGAGACTTAGATATTGAAATCAATCGCGCTTTTTTAAGTAATCAGGGCGGCGAATTCAAAAAATGTATTGCGTTATGGGTATATAAGTTACCAGGGAAAGACTCAATTGTGCTGACTGAAAAAGTAAAAAAAGAATTTGAATTGTTCAAACAATCATCTAACTGGCCGCTTACGCTCAATTATCAAATTGTTTTCGATGATTCCACAAAAATTTGGGACAATCTGATTTCTGTGTTCAATAATTGCTGGCAGGCGATGCTTGCAGTTTTTCTAATATTATTCTTTATGTTGACCTGGCGTGAAGCAATTATTGCTGGACTATCCATACCTGTTACTTTTTTAGGCACATTACTATTTCTCTGGCTTTTGGGGCACACAGTCAATGAAATGATTATTGTTGGCATGGTGCTTGCGCTTGGGCTTTTAGTTGATGATTTTATTCTGATGATGGAAGGCATGCATGATGGTATATTTGTTAAAAACAATAGTTATATTCAGTCTGTAAAAGATACTGTCAAGACTTATGCAATTCCCTCTTTGTCAGGATCTCTTACAACGATAATGGTGCTTTTGCCCATGATTTCCATTGGCGGCATTGATGGTAAATTTATTCGACTTATTCCAATTACTGCAATCATTTGCCTTGCGCTTTCATATTTTATTTCTATTTTTATTGACCTTCCTTTATCCAATATATTGTTAAAAAAAGGGAATACAAGCAGTCAAAAAGGAAGAATTGATATAATTACCGAAAAACTATCAAAGCTTGTGTATAACTGGTTAATACAATATGCTGTAAAAACAAAAAAACAGGCATCATTGTGGTTTTTGGCAACAATCATTTTGTTTGTTATCAGTATGAATCTGGCAGGAAAACTTCCCTCACAATTATACCCCAAAGAAGATGGCCTGAACCTGGGCATCACAATTTCGCTTGCTCCAGAAACATCCCTGGATAAATCTCAAGTGATTGCAGATAAAATCGGGGCATTGCTGGTGCAAAAAGATTATTTCAAATGTATTACAAAATATGTTGGAAGGAAAAGTCCTTTTTCATTGATGGTGATTGATGAATTATTAGAAGAGACTGTTTCATCACATATCGTTGGTTTTTCTTGTTTTTTTATTCCCAAACATCAAAGACAGAAAATGGCTTTTGAATATGTGCCTGAGTTGAGAAAAGAGATTGAAACCATTTTATCAAAAGAACCATCGTCAAGCCTCGTGATAACGCCTCAGCTTGGCGGTTCAACCTCAAATGATCCGGTTCAAATTGAAATATCAGGCGATAACATGGAAACGCTTCGTTTAATATCAAGAAATATTCAAGATGCTCTCAAACAAATTCCAGGTACAACTGATGTTAGAGATAATCTGGGTTTAAGACGCATGGATACAAAACTCATTCCAAAAAGAGAAGCCCTTGATTTTTATAATATCAGTCAAAATGATATGGCGTTTCAAATTCGAATGGCGATGGATATCGAAGAAATTGGTAAATTTAAAATGCCTGGCACAATGGATGATCTCAATATTATCATTGGCACGTCGTGGGCCAGCAGAAATGGCGAAATTGGCGGCCCGAAACAATGGGATGAGCTGTCATTGCTTCATGTTATCAATGCGGATGGTCAGAGAATTCCATTGCTATCTGTTGTGGATTACATTATTGATGAAGCCAATATGTCTATTTCGCATAAAAATGGAAAACGAACTGTTATTGTAAAAGCAAGAATAAATAACAGAACCGCAAATGAAATCCTTGATGATTTAAAACAATGTATTGATAAAATGGCCTTTCCAGAGGGTTATCAATATGTGTTTGCGGGTGAATATGAATCCAGTGAAGAAACCTATGGCTCGGCAGGTCAGGTGTTTGTACTGGGATTGTTTATGATATTTTCAATCCTTGCAATGTTGTTTAATTCGTTTTTACAGCCATTTATCATTATGTTTAGTGTTTGTTTTGCACTTATCGGCACGTTAGGCGGCTTTTTTCTGGCCTGGATTCCTGTTTCATTTCCTGCAATGATTGGCATTATTTCCTTAACCGGTATTGTTGTTAATGATGCCATCGTCATGATTGAAACGATGAATAATTATATCAAAAATGGATTTTCTGTAAAAGAAGCGTCCGCAAGAGGGGCATCAGATCGATTAAGACCAGTTGTTTGCACGTCATTGACAACGATTGTGGGTTTAATTCCACTTGCCCTGTCAAATCCAATGTGGATGCCATTATGCAACGCAATCATATTTGGACTTATTGCATCTACGTTTATTTCTATTGTATTGATTCCATGTTTGTTTATGCTATTTTCAAAAGATGTTCAATAATCGCTATATGACAGCTATGAAGAACTAACCTATCATGTTTTCAGATTGATACAAAAGAAAACAAATAAAAAAATGGCATATAGGCCGATGAATAGTTTTGGCAAAATTGATTCCTTGAATGAAAAGCCATAACGTCTTTTGGGTTTGTCTTTTTGATCTTCAGGCGGATACAGTTCGTCTTCAAGGTGATACATTTTCATTGAGCCTTCCATGCCGGGTTTATCTTCCATTTCTCTTAACGTTTTCATTCGCAATTTTATTATTTTTTTATAATTGAAAATTAAACTGTTCCATAAAAACGAAATAAAAATGCCTGCAAACAATAGGGCTGTGACAAGTATAATAGATATTGATGGTATGTCTGGTTTGTAATCCTTCAATACAAAAGCGATTGAAGCAAGGATAATCGTATTGGCTGTAATATATGTGCTGGATAACAATTGCCTGCGATCGCTCATTTTTGCGGTATCTTCAATAAATAATTTGTACTCCTCAAAGGTGTTAAATTCTTCCATTTTTTCCTCTCTTTTTAAGATTTAAATAACAAGAGTATAAATGGGGAAGTTATTTTCGAAACATTCTACCCCAAAATCTCAATTTTAAATTGTTTGCTCATGATAAACTTAAAGAAACCATATTCTTTTAACTGAGGTTTATTTTTTAAAGTTAGAGCAAATTTTTTTTTATTATTTCTTGCCTTCGCTAAATTATAAAAAAGTTCAAAATTTATCTGGTGTGTTGATATACGACATTTGTGTACATTATGATGCGTTGTTATGTCACAATCGCCAAGGTTGAATAATTGTATTGTTGTTTTTGCCTTTTCCAATAAATAAGTATTTAAATCATTTTTGGGTTTTAATTCTAATGTTTTTGATCCATTGGAGTGCAATTTAAATATTAAAATAAATAGCGTTAAAGGATCATCAATAATCGGATTTACCAACAATGGCTTCTCAACATCTAGTTCACTTTGAGAAGATGCTCTTTTGCTGCCTGGAGGATATAAGGGAAATTCATTTCCTTTATAACAGTTGTTGCAATCTGAACACATTAAAATAAAATTTTTATGATCATTGGATAGAAAGCCATAAAATTTTTGGGGACGATAGTGGTCAATCGTTGCTATTAATAATGTTTTACCTGCTTTTGAATCACGTTCAACAGAATTATCTAATTTCACTTCACAAATGGGGCATTTTTGATGTGTCTTTTGAAGGTGTACATTTTTTAAACAGCCCCAATCTTTACTTTCATTAAACGCTGTAAGGGCTGTATTATAATCAACAAGTTCATATATACCTTGCATATAAATCAAAATAACTCCTTATATTCGCCTAATAAATTATTCATTTCATCTTCAGAGATTTTATTAAATTTATCAAAATCTATCTTCTTGTTATCTTTGATAAATTTTAGGAAATTGTAATAATGTCTATCATAAATAAAATTAGTAGCCAGGGTTGTATCTAATCTGCTTTTTAGCTCATCCAGTTGAATCTGCTCATCATGGGATAGATGGTCTTTTTCATTTAACCTGAAAAATTCTTCAATATTATTTTTCATATCTTGACCAACCAAAGAGCTTAAATCAAAATACGAAAGCAAGGTTGCGGAAACATCCAGATATTTACTGCCAATTGACTTCTTTATTACTTCACTTTGCCCCTGTTCTAATATTCCAATATCTTCGGCATTTCTATTTAACACGAGTAAAGGATTGTGTGTTGCAATTATGATTTGAATATTAGAATTTAACCTTCTGAGACTGTCAATAAATATTGTTTGCCATTCTACGTGCAAAGATAGTTCAGGTTCATCCATTAACAGCACATAAGGCTTATTTTCTCTAAGCAATACTGTCAGTAAAATAATTAGTAATTGTTTTTCTCCAGATGAAAGTTCAGTTATTTCAACATGGTTTCCATCAGCATTGATCAATATTTCACCTTTATCGGAAGTTAAAAAATCAATCGTTTTATTCGTGTTTTTAAACATATGGTCAATAATATCTTTGCAAGTTGTTAAATTGTTAAAGACCTGCATTTTGATGTTATCGCGACGCAAATATAAATTTTGCGCTTCTTTCAAATCGCCATTAGAATCAGTCATAATTTTTTTGATTTTTTCCTCAATTGGCTTTACCTTTTTTTCGTAAGCATTTTTAAGTTTTAGTAAATGGCTTGCAAAAGGCTTAATAATTGTTTCAAGCTGTAAATCTAATTGAGATTTTTTTTCACCCATGCCTGTCAGATTTTCAAATTTATTATCAAAAGTATCAATTAAGATGATATCAATGTTGAAAGATGCGGCATTCTCAATGACTTCAAAAACTTGATTGCGACCATTTTCATATTCTTTACTGATAATTATTTTAATTTTAGGATTACCAAATTGTTCGATAATTCTTTGGTTACCACTGAAATGTGCATTGATTAATTTAAAAACTGTTGATTTTCCTGTACCATTTTTACCAATTAGTACATTTATGTCGTCACTCAGCTTCCAGTGAATATCATTTTTGCCAAATATGTCATTGATAACAATTTCTTTAATCCTTACAGCAGTTACCCCAGATAATTCTGTCGCGCCAGATTTAATTAATTTTGTTTTTATTTCATTTTTGAATTTTTTCAATTCTTCACAATTATCAGTGTCAGGAACAAATGAAGCGTAAATTTTTTTTATCTTCTCACTTCTTCTTTTTCCAGAACCAGGACCGCATTCATCAAGTGCTTTTGACCAATCATTATGCATGTTAGCCAAAAAATTCTCTCTAATATAGTGTAATAATTCTTTAGAGAATTTTTGTTTCATTTTATTCTGTGCATTATAAGTTTCACTTTCCAGTGAAGGCGTCTTTTGCAAAAAAATATTTATTTCCCTCATTATTAATTCCTGAAATTCAAGAACTGGTTTTAAATACCTATATTCTCCTTCATTGGCAGTCATTCTTCTATTAAAGGCTTTAATAACTGCCCAATGTTCTTTTGAAAGAAGTCCATTCCATCTTTTCAGGAAATTGTTTGTATTCAGATTGATAAAGAGAGAGTCAAAATCGTACGCTAAAGGTTGAATTATTGTTGTATCTTTATCAAATTGCTCTTTGATGGCGCCTAATAACGTTCTAATTTCATTTTTCGTTTTATCCAATGTTGGTTTATCTAATTGTTCAAAGTAAAATATCTTTGTTTTATCTATGTTGAATTTAATATTATTTTCTTCAAGTGCATTAGTAACATTTTTAATGCGTGTATTTAATAACCTTTTTTTATCTTTAACGTCCAGTTTATCCAATTTTGTAAAAATGAGTTTAAATTTATCGTTATATCCATTAAGAAAGATTGTTTCAATGGCACTTTTTCCTCCTGATATGAAAGGATCATCACTTTTTTCCACTAATACTATAGCATCTGAAAAATTAAAAAAGTCCAAATGTCTGATCGAAAGGCTATTTTTACTTTCTTTAAGATTATGACCGATGCCTTCTCCATCAATTAATATAATTTCAATATCAGGAATCCAGTCTGCTAATAAATTGCCTTCAATTCTTGCATATTCGATTATTGGAGAGATTGAGTTTGTGTCACTTTTTAATAATTTTTTGTTTTCATTAATAAATTCATTTCTATCCTCATTTTTTAATATGTATGGGGTATTACTGAAGATATCATGATTGAAGCAAACTTCCTCAGCTTTTTTAATAATAAGACTAAAAAGGTCTTGTTTTAAATGATTTACTTCGGATTTTATTTCTGGTGTTTGAAATAAATCTTCCTCCTTATCAATACTATCTGAAGTCATTGATAAAATATTTTTTATTATATAATTTGCACAGTTATCTAAAGTCGTTTCATCAAGCATATATTTCAATCGAAATCGTTCATCAGGGGTTTCATCTAACTGACTTCTCACTTCTTCAAATTGTTCTTCTTCATTGTTTTTAATATGACTCCCTCTCTGAATTGCTGTTTCAATAATTTCTGTGAGTGAACGATCTATCTCTTCTTTATCTTTAAAAATAAAAGTTGTTTTAAATGTTTTTTTTCTGCTTAATACATACTCTGTTGAAATGACAGTTGTACGAGTTTGGCTAACTGAAGGAAATCTATGCGTTGAAGTTCCCATAATATTTTGTACAATCGTTGTTTTGCCAGCGCCTGTACTGCCCAATAAATAAATTTTGGGGAAAGCTGGTAACTCACCTAAAATATTTTGTATTTGTATAAAATTTTTCATTTATATCACCTATTTCTTAAATGAAATTGATACAAGAAGAATATTGTAAAAATAAGTTCCCCATTTAATATTTTGAATTCCAATTTTTGAATCTGGATTACGCTGAAGAAGATGAATTAAAAGTGTTTGATTTCATCTTATTCATCTTCTTCAGCGTAATCCAGGTTCAAAATGAATAGAATTGACTCTTTCAGAAATGAGGAACTTATTTTCAGAGCATTCCTTAGGAATACTCTGAAAATAACTTCCCCATTTATCTTGAACGTATAATTGTTTGGCACGTAGAGACGTAGCATGCTACGTCTCTACAGAACAAAAACCCCTGACGAACATTTTTTCGAAATGGGGAACTTATTTTCAGAGTATTCCTTAGATCTCCTTCTATTTTTGTAAACCATTCTAGCTGCAAAAAAAAATCAGTCTGTAAATATTTCCATAATATTCAACACGCTTTCATATTCAGAAATCACAGGTTTTTTCATGGAGAAACGTAAATCAATGCGACGATTTTTACGTTGTTTTTGTGTGGTATTGTCATTTTTGACCAGCGGGCGCGTTGCAGCATAGCCGCTGACAGAAAACAAGGGTTTGCCATAACTATTTTTTAGTTCCATAAATGCGGGCCCAATCTCAAGCTGCTCTGACCAGAATTTCCATACCGCAATCGCGCGATAACTTGATAATCCCCAGTTGCCCATTTCCAGTGAAACTGCCTTACGACTGTCTGTATGACCTTCAATAAAAATTGTATCAATATAGATATGACGCTGATTCTTGATAATGGCATCAAAAAGCGCATAGCCAATATCTGCCAGTAATTTTTTTTTATCATCTGGTATTTCATAACAGAGAGAGTCAAAATAAAGGCGTTCATCAGGAATTCTGAGGACAGAGTAGTTTTCTGAAATTTCAACAATGATGCCCTGTTTTGCCAGATGTTCACGTATTTCCACCAGCATGGTCGCTCGAATCTGGTTGGCATTCTGAATTTCTTTGATCGCATCATGAATACGTTCTTCCATTGTGGACAATTTAATGATTAATAGCACACAGGCTAAAATAAAAATAACCAGCAGGCCGGCCATGATATCTGAAAATGATATCCAATATGGATTGTCTTCATCTGGCGAACGTGCCTGTCTTCTCTCAAAAACACGAATCATAATTACTTTTTGTCCTGTCGTTGATTCAATGCTTCTTCAATTTCATTCACCACATCAGAAATGGTAAACACAGCATCACGCATGGTTGTTGCAAAATCGCGGGTTTGATTGTTCCATTCGTTCAAACGTTCGTTTGTCTGATGTTGAACCTGGCCGGCATAATCTGTCAGCAAACGACTCACTTCCTGCTCAAGTGAACTGACATGCTGGATGAGAGTTTCCTTAAATTGCTGATGATGCTCTGAAAACTGTATGATACCATCATTTGCAGCAGATGCGGTTTTTTCCAATACATCCACTGCTTTAAGAAAATCATTTTTAATCGTCTGGATTGTGGTTATAATATCGCCGACCTGCGATGTCATCAACGCATTTTCCTTTGTCAGTCGGTCTGTACTCACGTTGGTTTCTTTAAGCTGGCCAGAGAATAATTGAATGACTTCAGCTAAAGAATGTCCCAATTTATCCAGTTTTTCTGCCACATTATTCAAATAACCGCTTGACTTTTCAATATTTTTAGCTGCGATTTCCATAACTTTTTGATTACGCATGACCGCATTGTTAAGCATGTGCCCTTGTTCCAGAATATCTTTGGATGCATTCATATTTTGTTCGGAGGATTTATTCATGCTCACCATAAACAATTGCAAGCTTTCACGAAGGGAGGTCAATTGTTGGGTAAGCAAGGCAATTCGTTCTTCTTCCTGCTTCGCCAGTTTTTGAAATCGATCTTCAATCTGTTCTGAAAATCTGCTGGCAGAATTTTGTGTGCGCACGACAGCATCATCAATGGCAGTTGTTTGTTTGAATGTCAGAGTATCAATCATGTTGCTCAGGCGCTGGAATCGTTCTTCATCAAGTTGTGACACAGTTTCATTATGCGAATTGAGTTGAGAAAGCAGCCTTTCAATGGATTGGTTTAGTTCAGTGTTCAGTTGATGGGTCAGATGTCGTTGATTGTCGCTTTCTGTGCTGACACCTTGCATAAATTTATCCAGAACAGTTGCCAGGGCGTCTTCTGACGTGCGCGTTTGTCTTTGATTCAATTCATTGGCAGAAAGAATGAATTGTTCGATTGCAGGCGCCATAATTTCTTTGATACCTGATTGAACGCCTTCAGACACCTGATGCACCACTTCTTGCATTTTACCACCAATTTTTTCAGCCAGGCCTTGAAGCGCCTCTCGGGCTTCAAAATTATGTTCTTCAATGCGCATCAAGGATTGTTCTGGATTCATCCGAGGTGTGAGCAAAGAAATTTCATGCTGAAATCTGGAGATATCCATACGTACAAATCGTTCGATTAATTTTTCGATAAAATTGAACAACACACTGGTCAGCACGCCCCAAACTGATGTCAAGAAAGCCACTGCTGCACTGCTGATCAGTCGATTGATTTCATTTCCTGCGGCATTCATGCCAGAATCGCTGAGATCCAGGCCTGAAAGCCCCAATTGAAGCCCTGAAAATGTGCCAATGACACCAATGGCAGTGAGAAATCCGGGAACTGCTGCCAACAGGCGGTTTTCAGTCAGCCCGGGAGACAGGGATCTGGCGTTGAAAAAATAAGATACATCCAATGCGCGGTACAGGCGTTGACCATCTTTTGATATCACCAGACTTCGGTCAAAATCTATCCATAAATCGCCAAAACCATTGGGAAATTTTTTTGCAGAATTGATCAGATCGCGTCGTTTTTTGACAAATTGATCAGATGAAATTCCATGAATTGCAGATCGAAATTGATTGATTATCCATCGGGCCCTGTTGGCTTTCCAGATAACCAGAAATAAGGCCCAAAAAAATATGCACCATAATGCCAGTACGATAAATGCACTGAAACCATCTGTGCTGGCTATTTGTCCGGTAAACAATGCGCTTAAATTGGGCCACAACAACGTCCAGTCAAATTTTATGATTGATTTTTCCATGAATATTAATGTTACAGATTAAACAAAAAAGGATCTGTCAGACCGCCTGGGTTTAACAGATCCAATTATTAAAGATATTCCTCATTATTTTATGTACGAACGACTTAATATTACCGCCCAATATCCGCATGATACTCATGAAGTGATTTCAAGACAGAATCCCCTTTCAATCGCCTCGCAATGCCCCTGGCCGCGGCCAATGCAGCGGCTGTGGTTGTAATATAAGGGATTTGATAGGTTATTGCGGATTGTCGAATATACGAATCTTTTTCTTCTGTTTCTTTACCGCTCGGTGTATTGATTACCAGATGAATTTCACCATTCTTGATGGCATCGACAATATCTGGTCGGCCATATCCAATTTTATTGATATACGTTGCCTCAATATTATTTTTGGCTAAAAATGCATGGGTTCCTTTTGTTGCAAATATTTTAAACCTCAGTTCAGCAAAAATTCGGGCCGATTCAAGCATGCTGTCTTTATCCCTGTCATTCACAGTAATTAAAACAGCACCTTTGGTGGGTAATGCCGTGCCAGTAGCTTCCTGCGCTTTATAGAAGGCCATGCCAAACGTATCCGCAAGGCCCAGAACCTCACCAGTTGAACGCATTTCTGGTCCCAGAAGCGGATCGACTTCTGGAAACATTTTAAAGGGAAAGACCGCTTCTTTCACACCAAAGTGCGGAATTAAATGCCTCTTGAGATTTAAATCTGAAATGCGTTTGCCCAGCATGATGTTTGTTGCCAGACTGGCCATTGAGATATTACAAACCTTTGACACAAGCGGCACTGTGCGTGATGCTCTGGGATTGGCTTCCAAAACGTAAACACGATCATTACAGATTGCGTATTGAATATTCATCAAACCCACAACATTCATTTCAATGGCAATTTTTCGAGTATAATCGACAATCGTCTCAAGATGTTTTCTGGGAATACTGATTGGTGGAATCACACATGCAGAATCACCCGAATGGATGCCCGCCAGCTCGATATGTTCCATCACAGCGGGAACGAAAGCGTCGGTGCCATCAGCCAAAGCATCGGCCTCAGCCTCAATGGCATTTTCAAGGAATTTGTCAATTAAAATCGGACGTTCCTGGGATACATCAACAGCGGCTGTAACATATCGTTTTAACATGCTTTCATCCCAAACCACTTCCATTGCACGCCCTCCCAGTACATACGAAGGCCTGACCATCAGTGGATAACCAATATCTTTGGCAATATTCAAGGCTTCTTCAAGTGTACTGGCCATGCCGGATTCGGGTTGAGGAATGCCGAGATTTCTCATAATGACTCTGAAACGATCTCTGTCTTCAGCCAAATCAATGGTATCTGGTGATGTTCCCAAAATATTGACACCAGCAGCAGCCAGATCATTGGCAATATTCAGCGGGGTTTGTCCGCCAAATTGTACAATAACGCCTTCCGGTTTTTCTTTTTCGTAAATGCTTAACACATCTTCAACAGTCAAAGGCTCAAAATAGAGTTTGTCTGATGTATCATAATCGGTGGAAACTGTTTCTGGATTACAATTAACCATAATTGATTCGTAACCGGCATCACGAATCGCAAAAGCAGCATGAACACAGCAATAATCAAATTCAATTCCCTGGCCAATCCGATTGGGCCCGCCACCCAGCACCAAAATTTTTTTTCTATCCGAGCTATCAACCGAATCTGCCGCATTGTAGGTAGAAAAATAATAAGCGGCATTTTCAACGCCGCTGACAGGCACTGCCTCCCAGGCTTCAGTTTTGCCCAGGGAAAGGCGGGCCTGACGTATTTTGGTTTCTGTTAGGTTTGTAATTTGTGCCAGATATTTATCTGAAAAACCATCATTTTTGGCCTGGATGAGAAGATCATTGGGAATTAATTTGCCATTTGAATTTGCAATAATTTTTTCTTCAAGCTCAACCAGTTCTTTCATTTGTTGAATAAACCAGGGTTTGATACTGGTTTTTTCATAAAGCGCATCAATTGATGCCCCCTTTCTTAAGGCTTCGTACATAACAAACTGACGTTCACTTGTGGCAAAATTCAACATGTTCATTAAATCTTCTAAAGGAAGTTTGTTGAAATTTTTCGCAAAACCCAGTCCATATCGGTTGTTTTCCAAAGAACGAATGGCTTTTTGAAATGCTTCCTTATAATTTTTACCAATACTCATGACTTCGCCCACAGCGCGCATCTGTGTGCCAAGTTTGTCTTCAACCCCTTCAAATTTTTCAAAGGCCCATCTGGCAAATTTTACAACAACATAATCGCCAGAAGGTGTATATTTTTCAAGGGTGCCATCGCGCCAATAGGGGATTTCATCCATTGTCAGGCCGCCGGCCAGAAGTGATGAAACAAATGCAATGGGAAAGCCTGTTGCCTTTGATGCCAAGGCTGATGAACGCGATGTTCTCGGATTGATTTCAATAACCACGACCCGCCCGGTTTTGGGATCATGGGCAAACTGAATATTGGTGCCACCAATAACTTCGATAGCATCTACAATATCATAGGAGTATTTTTGAAGTTTTTCCTGAAGCTCAGGTGAAATGGTCAGCATGGGCGCGCTGCAGTAGGAATCACCTGTATGAATGCCCATTGCATCAACATTTTCGATAAAGCATACAGTAATTTTTTGATTTTTGGCATCACGAACCACTTCAAGCTCAAGTTCTTCCCATCCCAGGACAGATTCTTCAATCAAGACCTGATTGACCATACTGGCAGCAAGACCACGAGCGGCAATCTCTCTGAGCGATTCAACATTGTAGACCAAACCACCGCCAGTGCCACCCATTGTATAGGCCGGACGAATAACAACTGGATATCCCAGTTTTTCGGCTACCTTTTCGGCATCATCAACAGTGTTAACAGTCTCGTTTTTGGGCATTTCGATGCCCAGACGTGTCATGGTATTCTTGAATGCAGTGCGATCTTCCCCGCGCTCGATGGCATCAACGATAACGCCAATTACCTGAACACCATATTTATCTAAAACACCTGTGCGATGAAGCGTTGAAGATAAATTCAGGCCAGTTTGACCGCCAAGATTGGGAAGTAAGGCATCGGGTCTCTCTTTTTCAATAATTTTTTCCAAGACATGGGGTTCAAGAGGTTCGATATAAGTAACATCGGCTGTTCCTGGATCAGTCATGATTGTTGCAGGATTTGAATTGACCAGTACAATCTCAAAACCCAGAGACCTGAGCGCTTTACAGGCCTGAGTGCCTGAATAGTCAAATTCACACGCCTGACCAATAATAATTGGACCGGAACCAATGATTAAAACCTTTTTGATATCTGTTCGTTTTGGCATATTTCTCCTTAATCTTAAAAAATTTTTTTTTGATGCTTTTATTATGAATATTGCGTTTCGTCAATAGATTTTATATGCCAAAACAAACCATGGAAAGATCTGAAAATTATTTTTTCATTTATTGATATTGTGGTGTAAAGACATCGCATGTCTCTACACCATCATAATTTTTTGGGTGATTAGGGACGAATAAAAAATATTCGTCCCTGTTCATCATTTATTGTAGGTCCGACTGGCACTCACCATTATACCCAATATTTATACCATAACTGTTTGCAATACATTCATTTCCATAGGTTCGTTCATTGCATCCACATACAGGTAATTTAATCATGAGGCATTCCAATGGTCTCGGCGTACAAATGCCTGCATCATTGTCGCATACGCCAACCGCCTTTTTGCAGAATGCATCTGCATCGCATTGAGAATTGTCCTTACATTGCCTGATTGGCATCAAATCGAACACTTTTTCATTCATGCCGGGTGAAAGATCAATTTCCATTTTTTGCGGGTCAAAACTGTCAGCTTCTATGGTTATTGTGTATCGAATCACTGGTAAATTATCAATTTTGAATTGGCCAGAATCATCGGTAATCGCAGTAATGGATTGAAGCGTGGTATCATTGGCCTGTGGATATAACATCACCAACGCGCCTGGAATACCAACATTACAGTCAGTAACATTGGGATCGCAGTCAACAGAACCATTTCGTACCAAACCAGCCAGAATGGCACGTTCAGCAAGGGGATCAAGCTCAATATCGATATTGTTTTCCTTGCCTGGAAGAATCTTGACAGGATGTTCCCATACGTCCCAGTCTGCTGCTTCAACACGCATATTGTATTCACCTGATCTTAACGATTCAAAAACATATTGGCCGCTGTCATCGGTACGTGTTTTAAATGCCTCAATCATATTGTCTATCGTGCCATTAGTGGGAAGCTCGGTTGTCAGGTTGAGGGGTGCGAGAATGATAAGGGCATCGGCAATGGGTTTTAAACAAGCAGTTGTTCCTGTTGCAGTTGCATCTTCACATTCGCGAGCAATGCCATTGACAACACCTTTCAATGATGCTTCAGCAGAAAAAGATACTAAATAAACATCCTTGATTGTTGGTTCATCCTGAACAATAACCAGCTCACCTTTCCATGCCTGATAGCCAGGCGCACGAACGATGATTGTATATTTACCAACAGGTAATTTTTCAAATGCATAGCTGCCATCATCATTGGATTGGGTTTTAAATTCTCCAGCAGGATATGTTTCATCTGAAGACAACAATTGTACCAGATAAATATCAGCGCCGGCAATTGGCTTCGGGGTGGTGTTGGCATCTGTAGAAGCGGCATCATTGGCAATATAAATTGTACCTTTTAGGATTCCATATTCAGGTTCAGGGCGACATTTTCCTGGATACAGCACATTGATTCCAGCAGCGATTGCCTTACATTCATTACCATAGGTGTTGCCATCACAGCCACAAACAGGGTTCTCATTCTCAGGACAGACATCAGGACGCGGCCGGCAAATACCATCACCTTCACACTCACCAAAAGGCTTTGAACAGAATTCACTTTTCGAACAATCTAAATTGCTTTCACAAAGAATGGCAGGGATTAGTTCAAAATTTTTCCTATTTTCCCCCTCACGAATATCAATACCTTCAGTTCGTTCCTGATATTTTTCAGCTTCAATATGAATTGAATATCGACCTGATGGAATATCCATGAATTCATAGAAACCATGATCATCAGATGCTGTATAATAGGGTTGAACATTATAAATGCCAAGTTCTGGAATCAACTCAATACGTGCTTTTGGAACAGGAAGAATACAATCTGCACCATCTTCACAATCTACCAGACCATCTAATATCTGGCCTTTGAGATGCGCAATGGGTGTCATTGGGAAAAGAAGAATATCCATTTCATTTTCCAATGCCTTGATATGAATGGTGTCTTTTCGTTCTTGATATCCATCAGCCCAAACTTTCATAACGTATTCACCAGTGGGAATCCCCAAAAGTTGATACAGGCCATTTTCATCAGATGTGGTTTCCAGATTGGGAATTTGTGTTGTGCTGTCTGGTGTCAGGAAATACAACTGAATATGTGCGCCAGGAATTGGCAGAATACATCGCTCAGCGTTGGTATCGCATCTCACAGAACCATCACGCACCATACCTTTAAGCATGGCCTCTCCAACAAAGTGTTCAAGGAAAACATCCTTTTCCAATGTTTCACCTGCAGGAATATAAATCTGTGTTACAAAGGGTAGATATTTATCCGCACGAACAGTTAATTGATATTCGCCTGATGGAATATCCTTGAAATAATATTGCCCTTTTTCATCAGTTTCAGTTCTAACAGGTGCAATCCATGTGGCATTTTTCATTGAGATCAGCATTACCGATGCATTTGGCACAGGTGACATTTGATCTGTCGTTGCATTGCCATCATAAACATGACCTTTTAATGCAGAAATTTCATTTTCTGGCAGTAATGTAATATCCTGAACAGTTTCAACGCCTGGTGGAATTTCAATAAAGCCTTTCCAGGGTTTAAACATGTCGGCGCGAGCGGTTATTTGGTATTTTCCGGCAGGAATTTCCTCAAAAATATAATAGCCGCGTTCATTGGTAATCGTATGAAACAATGGTTCAATATTCATGTTTGGATCTGTTGAAAAAATTGGAAGTAAGGTGATTTCCGCTCCCAAAATATTTGTGATACAATTTGTACCAACACAATTGGCAGCCCCATTGAAAACATGGCCTTTTAGTCTGCCCTGTGAAGTAATCGGTTCAATGTAATATTTCAATTCCAGAATGCCTTCTGATGGCACACGCGCCACATCTTCAAACTTCTCAAATCCCTGGGCGCTGATCATCACATGGTAATTGCCTTCAGGTGCATTGAAAAAGCGAAATACACCATTTTCATCAGTAAAGGTTTTTGCATAATGATTATCAGTTGCAGTGCTATCAGCTAGTACTGGATAGGCATATACAATGGCACCAGGAACAGGCTTTTCACAAATGCCATCGCTGCATTCGTTTTTGGTAAGAACAATGCCTTTAACGCGCAATCTTTGCTCCAGCGGTTCAAGGGCAACATCTATGGGTTTATTTTCACCGGGTTGCAGTTTGATTGTCTGTCTGAATGCAATATAATTATCCGCATTGACAATCATTTGATATTCAATGGCAGCCAGTCTTGGAAAGTAATATTTGCCATCCGGACCTGTTGTTACGTGTATGCCTTTAATTGCAGGTAATATATCACCGGCAGTGATTGGAAAAAGTGAAACATCGGCATTTTCAATTGGCATAAAACATTTTTCCGAGCCATCATCGCATTTGACTGACCCATCAGAAACGACGCCGCTCAATGTGGCAATAACACCCTCGGCATTGAGAGTTACATTATGTTTAACCTTATCGCCCGGAATCACATTAACCTTTGCTTTGTTGCTGGCAAAATTTGGCGCATACACTGCAACAATATATGTCACATTGCCATCAACAAGATAACCCACTGGTAAATCTTTTAATTCATAATATCCATCGTCGTTGGTTTCAGTTTCATAGGTCGGCAATGGGGCAAAGGAGACATCCGCATCAGTATCATCACCCGAAGCTGTAAATGTGGGATATGGAAAATAGGGCACAGCAACTACTTTTGCGCCTGGCACAGGTTTTTCTACAGCATTGTTGTTATCATCACCAACAACTGTGTGTACGTTACCATATATCATGGCTTTTTGCGGGAATTCAGTACGTGTTAGAACAATTCGCACAAATTGTGTATCCTGATGCCAGTTCATGTATTGATCAATACAAAAACAGCCCGAACCTAAATTTTGGATCAGATTGAGAAAATCATAGGCTGATTTGGCAGGATCAGAATAAGCCAATTGCGTATCATCGCTGTTCGTATTTTCAATATCATTTTCAATTTTTACGCCATTCGGATTGATCACCGGCAACAGCTTACCAATCCTGGGCTTGATTACAATTTGTTGACGATAATTTTCAAATTTGTCATGGCTTACAGTCAGCGTATATTCGCCAACAGGAACATCTACAAAAGAGAATATCCCTTTTTCATTACTGACAACACTTTGAACGATTTCTGAAACAGTGCCATTATTAACCAGACTGACTCTGGCACCCTGCACTGGATAATAGGTTTCCCATGCATTTGCAGTAATATCCAGGGCTTTTTCAACAACTTTTCCCATCAAAGCGCCAGTTTCCTCTGAAAGCTCAGGAAATAACACCATATTTCGTTTGCTTGTAGCGCCCCCGACAACGCTGACAATGCTCAGGACTTTTTGAAATCCTGCCTTATTCCCCATGACAAAGTAGCGGCCTTCAGGAATACCATCAAGAATATAAGCACCTGAATCATCTGTTAGTATTTTGCGAATGGGCATTTCAGCATTTTCAGTATCCGCTTTTGTGATATCATCAATCAAATTATCTGGCATCGTTAAGATACTGACTGTTGCACCTGGCAAAGGTTTTAATTGGCCATCCAGTCCAGGTCTGAATACATGACCAGCAACCTTACCATTGGCATTTTCCATTTTTTTCAATTTTACATCCACTTTGGCGACAGTTTCGGGTTCAACATCAACCTTGATTCGAGCGGGATAATATCCTTGCTGAGATACAGCCAGAACATGCGGACCGGCCTTAAGGCCTTCAAATCGAAAACTGCCATCATCAGCAGATTTTAAAGTAAATCTTTCACCGGTCTCTGATACACATACAATCAATGCATCAGAAATGATACGAAATACTTCGGCATCACCGGTGTCTTCACTAACAACGCCCTGGATCGTGCCGCTTTCGGTAACGACAACGATTTGACCTGTGGCATCAGCCTCAGACACATATTTTAGCTGACGCACACCAGTAAGCAATTGCATCTGATAAATGATATCATGCAATCCAACCTGATTGTCTGCATTGATATCTTTCAGATAAAGCGTTCCATCCGCACCAACACCTGCAAAAGCAGGGGGAACCAGGAACATAAATACCATCAGAAATGTCATGGAAAGTTTACACATTTTTTTCATTTTTACCTCCTTGTTTTGCAACGAGTTTTTCGCTGCGTTATTCATTTGGCTGAAAAAATTTCCTTTCCTTTTGACGAATACTATTATGATTAATACAAGTCGACAAAAGAAAACTTTCACAAATAAATTGTTCGTATTATTTTTTTTGTACTGTAGAGACGTAGCATGCTACGTCTCTACGATCATATTTTTCTTGATCACACAAAAAAATAAGGTCGTGTAGTTTTTTTGATTATAGTCAGTCAATATCAAAAGATCATACTACAACACTTAGTCTTTACAAAAAAAAATTTGAGTGTAACCAAAATAGCCGGTGACTACAATTAGTTCATCATTTTTTTTGAACCAGGATTACACAAAAGAAGATGAATAAGATGATTAAAATACAGTGTTTATTTCATCTTATTCATCTTTTTCAGCGTAATCCTGGTTCAAAAAATGGTGAGTGATAATTTAATTTCCGGCCATTTTGGTTACACTCAAAAAATTTATTCATTTCTTTTTTCACCCATTATAACCCAGTAATTTTCATTACCTTTAAAACAATGGTGCTTGATATCCGAAATACCTGCGCTTTTCAGCATTTGTTTCA
>Ga0272440_1001216_pt1 | contig 21420 bp, 14 predicted proteins | sample SSMMMBAug17_FD_192440 | JGI IMG/M metagenome (GOLD analysis project Ga0272440, IMG submission 192440) | Marine sediment archaeal communities from Little Sippewissett salt marsh, Falmouth, MA, United States - SSM-MMB-Aug17 | ecosystem: Environmental > Aquatic > Marine > Wetlands > Sediment ...
GTCCCTTTTAAACATTTTGAAAATGGTTTTTATGATGATTATTATCGTTTTTCTCCATTTATAATGAGACAACTACATACAATGAATGGACTGACAGTGATATATGAAACCTATACACCAAAACCAGCATTGGATATCTATTTATTTTATGTTGGAACAAAAAAAGTTGAAAACTATCTTGATTTTCCAAAAAATATCATGCCACTCAATGAGTTTAATAATGAACTGGGCAACTTTAATGCTAAAATGCTTTTCCAAAATATAATCGCAAGGTTTTTAATAAAATATTATTTAAAAAATGTGTAGTTTAAAACGACATAAATTAATAAATTTATTTTAATTTTAAATTATAACATTTCGTACTGGCCTTACTTGGGATAATGCATATAAAGTAAGAGTTGAAGGAAAATATGCCGATATCCCAGTTTTTTTTGGAATTGAAGAATTTGTTGACAATAAACGTTTAACAGGAAGAAAAAAGATATTGCAGAACTAGAAGCTCTGGGAGAAACTAACTTGAGTAATCCCTCAATTTCTGTTGTTGTGTAAATAAACTTCACAAAAGGTTAACATCAGTATGAAGCTTTGCATCATATCGCTAAAAAAATTTTTTTTGAAAGATGGTATGTATTGGACTTATGGTGGTTTTGGTGACTATGTTAAAAGCTTTTATCCATATTTTAATAAAGTACATTTATGCGTACCTGTATCGAAAGAGATATTGCCTGGATCATATCAAATGAATGATCCTAAACTTAGTTTTACCCACCTACCATTTTATAGAAATGAATTGGAGTTATTAATCCACTGGCCATTAATATTATATACTGTAAAAAAAGCAGTGCGAAATGCTGATATCATAAATCCCAGAATTCCAGATATGACAGGCGTTGCTGGATGGCTATGGGCCAAATATTATAAAAAACCTCACTTTGTATCCATACAATCCGATGTCAGAAATTTTTTGGATGCGCCGAATAATACACGAACTAAAGGAGTTGTAAAGCATGGCTTATATACATGGTTACGTTTGTATTTAATCTTTGAAAAATTGATTTTTAAAAACTCATTATGTTTTCCTCAAGGAAGACTATTGTTTGACAGATATCCAATGGCACCCTCATCCTATGAATGGATTAGTTCATCCATTCATGAAAAAGATATTGCTAAGATATCTACTTCAAATATATTATCATCATGTGAAAATAATGAGATTAAACTACTTCATGTAGGACGTATTTCCAGAGCAAAAGGACATAAATATCTGCTCAGGATGTTACCATTCCTTAAAATTTTAGTTCCTGATAAACGATTTATACTACAATGTGTTGGTTCAATGGACTATACTTTAGAAAAGGAATTACTTGATTTGGTAGATTTTCTCGAATTAAAACAAAATGTAATCTGGGTTGGAAATATCAAACATGGTGAGAAGTTATGGCATTATTATGACATGGCAGATATATTTGTTTTTTCCAGTATCTGGGAAGGAACACCAAAAGTATTGATGGAAGCTATGGCAAGAGGTCTTCCTGTAGTATCGACAAACGTAGGTGGCATAACAGCCATTGTTAAGCATAACTTTAATGGACTTCTTGCGCCAGCACAGAGCCCTGAATTTCTTGCTAATGAAGTTGCCAATATGATTAATAATAAAACTTTGAGACAACAATGTATTGTAAATGGTCTTGAGTTTGCAAAAAAACATACAGTCGAAGCACAAACGAGATTTATAATTGAAAAATTTAATAAGATGTATGCAATGTTTAATTGAGTTTTTGTTTAAAATATAGAGTACTATCAGTTGGTTATATTTCTTTTCAGTAGATTTAAGGACGAAAAATTGACATATAGAAAAGATATACAAATATTAAGAGGGTTGGCAATACTATTTGTAGTCCTTTTTCATCTAGATATTTCTGCTTTTCAGAGCGGATTTCTTGGTGTGGATGTTTTTTTTGTCATTAGTGGTTATTTAATGGCAGTAATATATAAAAATGATGTTTTAATGTTTTATAGAAGACGAGCCCTCAGAATCTTGCCTGCGTATTATGTAGCTGTGACTGTTACAATAGTGGCATCCATTATTATTGTGAAACCGAATGAATATAATCAAATAATTAACCAGGCCATTTATGCAGATCTTTTTGCATCGAATATTGGATACTGGATGCAAAATTCTTATTTTTCTAAACGTGAGTTTAATCCTCTTTTACATCTTTGGTCTCTTGGTGTTGAAATTCAATATTACCTTATTGTTCCATTTTTATTCTACATTTTACGAAGACACATCGCTTATTTCTATATAATACTTCTTGGTTCCTTATTATTGTGTGTTCAAATTATTAATATTTCGCCCAAAACATCCTTTTTTATGATGCCATTACGAGTTTGGGAATTTCTTATAGGTTATGGTGTTGCAGCTTATGTAAAAGACTATGGATATGCTTTAAATGAAAAAATAAGACAAAGAATAAGTTTTTTTTGTTTGATAATCATTTTCAGTATTCCTCTATTTAGCGTAAAAGAGTCATTCAGTTTTGTATCAGGCCATCCGGGCTTGTTTGCTTTGATAATCACGCTTGCTAGTGGAATAATAATTGCTTTTGGTATGACCCAATCTTTTGAAGAATCTTTTCCTGGTACCTTATTAGAGTTTGTAGGAAAATATTCATATTCGATATATATAATTCACTACCCCTTAATTGTTCTTTATTCATACCAACCATTTTCTGGAACAAAATTAGCTCCTAAATATTTTTTTGATCAGACGCTTTTGATTTTATTTACTGCAATTCTATCATATGGTATGTATCACTATGTTGAAAAAAAATTTAGATCATATCAAAAAATTAACAAAATTCTATATGCATCACCATTTATTGTTCTTGCTGTTACACTTTCAGGGTGTTATATTCATAAATATATTTACTCTGAAAAGGAGAAGTTAATATTTAACGCATTCTACGATACAGGCTCTTATAGGTGCGGTAAATTATTTCGGTTTCTGAATCCAACAAGCATTATATGTGAGATAACAGATTCAGATATGGAAAGAAGGCAGAATGTTTTACTTGTCGGCAATAGTCATGCTGACACAATTAAAACAACTTTTGCTAATACTGCCTGTCATCATGATACAGGGTTGCTTTTTCTTGTCCCTAATGATCCACTAATGAAAAATAGTAGAATTTCTGCTACCTCACTAATTAATGAGGCAACAATGCATAAAGTGGATACAATTGTTTTACATTTTTCTCATGGAGGAATTGATGCTGTTGGTTTCTCGAAATTTAATAAACTTGTAGATTTAGCTTACAAGAACCACATTTATGTAGCTTTTATCATGCCTGTTCCTATATGGGAAGAGCATATTCCAAAAGCTTTATGGAATAATTTTAAACATAACAAACCTTTGCAGATAAAAAATAAATTTGACTATCGAGAAGAGACAGGAACGATCAGAAATGCCTTATTAAAAATATTATCCGATAACTTTAGACTGTATGAAGTATATCATTATTTCTGTAGTAATAATTGTGAAATCATTGATAAAAAAGGAAGTCCCTTATATTATGACTCGCATCATTTAACACTAACAGGTAGCCAGAAACTATCATGTTTATTTGAGATAATTATCAAAGATGGTTATTTGTATAAAAAATCAAAATTATAAACGTTAATGAAGAGGCCGTTTGCGATAGTCTGATTGTCTACTTGAACAAAATATACAATATATATATTATTAGGAGTATAAATTATGCACGCAAAATACTGGTTAAAAAATTTTATCTACTTTATATTTCCAGGTAAATATGGATACTATAGATATTTACAAACATACGTCGATAAAGATTATGTCCATGAACGTGACAAATCCCCTCTATGGAATAAACATAATAAAAAAGAGGGTTGGAAAGAAATTAGGGAAGGCATTCGATATCGAGATTATGATACATATGAAGAATATGTATCACATCAAAGACAAAAGCTTGATGAAATGCTAAAAATCAAGGGCGGATTTACAAAACGAACAATAGTTTCTTACCGCTTGAAGTTTTATAGACGATTTTCTGTTCTACACAAATATTTATCTAAATCAGCACAAATTCTTTGCGCTGGGGCTCGTCAAGGAACTGAAGTTGAAGTTCTGCATGACTTGGGTTATAAAAATGCTTTTGGTATTGATTTAAATCCGGGTCCTGATAACAAGTACGTTCATAAAGGTGATTTCATGGATCTTACAAACCATGAGTCTTCGCTAGATATGATTTATTCTAATTGTATTGATCATGCTTTTGACCTCAACGCTTTTTTTAAGGAGCATGCTCGTGTGCTAAAGCCCGAAGGATATGCTTTATATGACATAGGTCTTCTAGAAGAAGGTGGCGGTCCATTTGAGTCTGCGGATTGGGAATCTCCCGAGATAATTTTTATCATGATGCTAAAATATTTTAAAAAAGTAATAATGTTAAGCACTGAAAAAAAATGGAAATGGGTTCTCCTACAAGGTAAAAATTGTTTGTAGTTTTTTGGGCTATTGCTTCGTGAAATCTATCCTTTCGTTTATGAGCAGACTTTTATTCGGTTGATTTTGAAAATACTTCAATTGCCCGGAGAGTAAACCAAAAACAAATAAAAAAAATGAAATCGTCCTATTCCCAACAAAGAAGTCCCAGGCAACCCCCATAACCAATCCACAAAAGGCCGCCCAAAAAAGTAAATTACTATAAAATAAATGACCTTCAATGTTGTCATATATAATCGACAAATTCTTGTATTTTTTGTAAAGTCGGAAAAAAAATATTGGAATGAGAAAACCACAAATAAGTCCTACAATGCCACTAAAAGCCAGGCGGCTGATATAAAAATTATCAGAGTTGCGAAATTCTACTGTAGGTAATGTTCCAAAAATAGGAGAATATTTGAATAGTTCTATTTGTCTTTCAATATAAATGATACGCGTTACATAAGAATTTGAATGCTGTATTTCTTCAGCAGCTCCTGATATACCGATGATAAATGGATTATAATACCAGTTTAATCTGTCGAATCCGTAAATATAAATAACTAATGGAAGAAAAAAAACAACAGCTACCACAATACATTTTATAAGAAATCTTTTATTTTTTTCAAATACAGAAGTACTCATAAAAAAAAGCAGAGCCAAGCCAGTAATTACTGCTAAAACAGCGGATTTTGTTCCTGTGTAAATTAATCCTATCAAAAAAATAACAATTGAATAAAATTCATAGAATTTTGACTGAAGAATTCCTAGTATTGATATTGAACATAAAAAAAACACTGCCGCAAAATAAGAATACGCCCATGTTCTGCCAAGTGTACTTTGTGGCCTTTCGCTCACCAATCTAAAAAATTGCTCTTCAGCAATATCAGCATTTGTGTAAATATTTAATGTTATTTCACGAATAAAATGAAAATTCGCCTGACCTATGGCAAACAAGGTGACAATCAATGCGCAATAGAAGCAAAATCTTGCAAGTGGTTTAATCTCATGTGGCTTTATATTTTTTCCTAAATACAATCCGAGAGTTGCAAAAAATAGGTTTCGGCAACAACTTAAAGTAGGAACTAAACCATCCATTAATAATAAGTTACTATACGATTGGAACGTTGATAGCCACGTCAAAAGAACAGATATTATTCCAATCCAAATAGGTGCTAGTGTCAACCAATCTTTCACTTGTAAAGATTTTAACATTAGTGGTAATATCAAAAAAAAAATTAATATCTCGCCACCGATCCTCCCAATTGGCGAGTTATATTCAGGTGCAATTAAAAATAAAAAAATTGCAAGGCAACCAATAGAAAAACTGATTGATTTTTTTTTCATATATCCTCATTGGTAACTTTTTAAAAGCCATTCAATTTGATAATCAATGTATGCAACATAATTGTTATTGTTGAGTATCAATATAACCTTCCTTGCATACCACTTTCTAGATAGTATAGCAAGGCAGAAATAATTAATAATCCATTATAGTGGTATAATCAATAATAATTATTATTGTATTTACACTAATAAGATGATACTAATTAATGTTATGAAAAAACAACGACTGCTTATATTAAACAATCATGGTATTGGGGATGTATTAATGGGATTTCCTGCTTGCCGATGGTTATACTCAAAGCCACAATTTGATATATGGATGGCTGTGAAAGGTCAACCGGCAATTGATTTATGTACAAATGAAAGGTTAGGTACACAGTTCATAACACTAAGCATGGCATCAAAAAGACAATTGATTAAAGATTTATTTACATTGAGAAAACTAAAAATTGATACTGTTATAGGGTGGTGGAGTTATTCAAGAACAAAAATGGCCTTGCTTTGCTATGTCATTGGGGCAAAACAATTTTTTTGCCCTGATTTTAATGAGCAAGATCTTTATGATAGAAACACAAGCCATAAATGTCATAAAAGTTTATCACTAGTAAAGCAATTTTTAGAGGAGCCGATTCCCTGGGAGCAGGAAAAGGATTATTTCCTTGACAATATTGACAATCTAGTTGTCAACAAACTGATCGAACATAAAAATTATATTGTTGTATTTCCCGGATGTGGCGAAAAAGAAAAATTTAAACGATGGCCTATCAGTGAATGGGTAAAGTTTTGTAAACTTTTTATTGCCATAAATCCTAAGAAAAATATTATTATTTCTGGTAGTGCTTCAGAGTCGATTATTGCTGAAGAAATTATCACCAAGGTTAATTTAAAGGATAACCATATTATTAAAAACTTATGCGGCAAAATAACAATCAGACAAGTAGCTGGTTTATGTAAATATGCAAAATTTGTTATTGGAGGGGATAATGGGGGGCTGCACATTGCCAATGCTTCAGGAGCAAAAGTTATTGCAATCATGGGGCCAACAAATAGTGCACTTACCGGACCTATTAACCCCACTTTAATCATCGATCAAAAACTTCCTGGCACACCTTGGTATTCAAGTTCTGCATTAAAAAAGAAAATGAAAAACAAAAAACCGGATATTTCAATGCAGATTCCAGCGGTGAGAGTTATTAAAGAACTTGATAAGATCAATCTGTTATAGCGAATTGAATACCGGGCATGGATAGATTTTAACCACGTTTAATCGTTAATACCGCATCCATAACCTCAAAAATTTCATCCAAAGGAATCGGCGGGTCTGACCCATTATTTATCGCTGAAATAAACGCTTCCATTTCCCTCCGATGCCCTTTATCCTGTCGATGCGGCAAGCGACTAATAATATTGGTACCATAGCTTTTCACTCGCTTGAAATTATCCAGTTGGATAACCGAACCATCTGCAAATATTTCCAATCGTTCTTTTGGAAAGCGCTTGTGTCCATTAGCAAAATAATGAACAGTCCCCATACTGCCATCCTGAAAACGTATTTGAATGGAAACAGTGTCGTTGGTCTTGCTTGTCATAAATGTTGGATGTATATCTGTTATGGGATGTTGCGCAATATAACGTAACAAATCAATAAAATGACAGGCTTCTCCAACAATTCGTCCGCCTCCGATTTTTAAATCCTGGACCCAATGATCTTTTGGTATATCACCCGCATTGACTGTCATGATCATAGACAATGGCGTTGAAATGCTTTGTCGAAAATTCATAATTTTTTGAATAAATGGAGAAAATCGCCGGTTAAACCCTACCATTAAAATAGGTGAGTTGGGGGCGTATTTAATCTTATCTTGAATTTCTTTTAATTCTATCTGTGTCAGACACAGTGGTTTTTCAACAAATACATGTTTGCCGCAGTCCAGGGCACGAAGAACAAGATTGGCATGAGTGTCATGCCTTGTGGTAATCACTAATGTGGAAATTTCCGGATCGGAAAAAATATCATCCAGGTCGGTTGTCGATTTCTCAAAACCAAATTTGTTTGCCAGATATGTGCCACTAACTCCTGTTTTTGAAGCAATTGTTTTAAGGCGTGCCGATGTTTTTTCAAGTGCAGGCAGCAAGACCTGTGCGCTAAAGTTGCCAGCTCCAATCATACCAATCGTTGCTTTTGAATATTCTCGCGATGAGTGGATTTCAATATTTGATGGAGTATCTTGTTCATGTATGGAGTCATTTTGATATTCCAGAATAATCCCAATGGATACATGGGATGGTTGCTGAATCAAGTCATATGCTTGCTGTGCTTTCTCAAATGGAAAACGATGGCTGATCATAGGTTCTACAGTTATTTTTCCAGTTGCCATTAATTCGAGAACCGCTTCCATATTGCGTTGGGCTGTCCATCGCACATAGGGAAGTGGATAATCCTGACCATTATCTTCATACAAAGGATCGTAACGTCCAGGGCCATAGGCACAGGAAACCTGAAACGACAACTCTTTTTCATAAAATAAATTGCGATCAATATTCAAGCCGGATACGCCTACCAAAACAATGCGGCCTTTTTTTCTGCACATTTTTGCCGCGTGGTCAATGGGATCGTTGCTTTGGGTTGCCGCGGTTATCAAAACACCATCAATGCCCCGGCTATTTGAAAAATGAAAGGCATCAGAAATCAGGTCAGTCTGACCAGTTATCTGAATAGCGCTTGCACCAAATGATTCAGCCATCTGGCAACGTTGCAAATTCATATCTATCCCCAGAACACGACAACCATTGGCACGTAAAAGCTGGACAGTCAGCAATCCAATCAAACCCAACCCCATGACAACAACCGATTCTCCCAAAGTCGGACTTAACAATCGAATGCCCTGAAGCGCTATTGCGCCCGGTACTGCAAATACTGCGGCATCATCATTCACTGCATCCGGAATTCTTGTGCACAAACGATGTCCCACACATACCATGTCGGCATGATGGCCATTGCTCAACACTCGATCTCCCTTTTGAAATTCGGTAACTTTTTTTCCGATAGCGTGTACAATACCTGCATTGCAATACCCCATGGGGATGGGCTGGTTCAATTTGTTACGAACTGCATCAATGGTTGGAAATAATCCATCGGTCTGAACTTTTTCAATCACCTGGCGGACTTTTTCTGGCTGTTGACGTGCTTTTTTCCAATAGCCTGCTTTTCCAAAATTGACCAGCATACGTTCAGTACCCGATGAAATGAGGCTGCATCGAGATTGGATTCGAATCTGTGTTTCTGAATATTCTGGAATGGGTGTATCCATCAATTGGATCTGTCCGGTTTTGAAACTATGAAGCAATTGTTTCATTTTTTAAATATCTTTTCATTTGTAGAATAAATTGTTTAAATTAAATTAGATCAAATGAGCAATTCACAAAAAAACTTTAAAATGCTAACGACTTTAAATATTTTTGATTTTAAGCAAAAACAGGTCTAGTCAATCTAATACACACCAAATCATCACTTTGCAATATCAAAAACCCAATTCAGAATATTAAAGATTTCTTGAAGATTTAACGTCGCTGAAAATTTTGTTGGATCTTTCGTAAATCGCTTATTATCCAATTTACCAAATGACCATGTGTGACCTGTTGTTACCACACTATAACAAATTGTTCTCTCCAAAATAGATATCGCAACCATTTCAGCCAAAGCTTGTGTCCAGCCCTCCTCAAAGTTATCTTTTTTGGCTTCAATAACGCAGATTGGTGGGATTCCCATGTCACCATATTTGGATTTAGGTGCAATTAAATAATCCGGTTCACCAACCAGGCCTTTTTCAGGATCTACATTAAAAGGAACGTGTGACCAGATCTCTAAAGATTCATGATTGTCTGACACCATCTCCAAAATCGGACTGATTATTCGCTCACATATGGTTGTTTCATTGATAAAATTGATATCATTGCACAACTTTTTTTGGATCCTTTGAAAATCTAAATCAGAAATGTCTATTGGTAACCTTTCGACAAATGAACTATTTGGACAGACTTCAATATCGAATTTTCTGGCGACTTCTGATATAGACTTGAATTGTCCATAGGGCATAACGCTGTCCTCCTTTATAATCATTAAATTATAGTATTTTTTGTAAAGCTGAAAAAAACTCAATGAAATGAGCAAGCCACAAAAAAGCGATCCTTTCTGATTTTCAAGTTGATTTATGCAAAAAAACAGACACCATCACTGATACACTTGAAATCGCCCACTCCCTTGTGAGACTAAAATATTGTTCACAAGTTTTCTATCTTTCCATTTAACTGTATCGGCCTCACAAAGAATCCACCTGCAATTGGTGTTTTTAGCCAGTTGTTCATAGACATCATTGGGCTGATTTGTTTTGGCAAATAATACCAGTTGTGGCCAAAAAGCATGCCCAATAAGCGCATGCCTGCCATTGTCACATATAACCATCACAATGTCTTGTTGTGGTATTATTTTTTTAACTTGTTGTTTGATTTCACTAACTATTTGTGCATCCTTTACAGCATTTGATTTTAATTGGTTACTGGCAATAAAAAAGACAGATGTCGCTGATAGCACAACACAAACACAGACAATTTTTTTCAATATTGATGGCTTAATAAACCAACATCTGAAATAATGAAACATTGCAACAATTATTGCTGGCCATGCCATCAGTTGATAACGAAATTGATTTTGAAAGACCATAACCGAACAAATATATATGAAAAAAAATATAGCGGCTGACAACAAAGAGCTATGAATTTCCTTAACTCGAAAAGCTTGAATAAATATTGCCATGATACACAAATTAAAAGGGACGTAAAACAAAAGAAGGAGTCTAAAATCATCACCAGTAATTTGTATCTTTAAGCCTGTATAAACTTTTGCCAAAAATTGGGATAATAAAAATTCAGTTCCTTCAATATTATAAAAACCAAGCATATTGGAGGGATATTTTTCAGTACAGGCCATGAGAAAATCAAAAAGACTTCTGTCAACATTTGTTGGAAACCAAATTTTTGCGGCTAAAACAAAACTCAACATAATCAGTATAAGTGCTACAGCCCCACTAACATCTTTCTTACGAAATCCCCTGAAAAAAATAAATGCCCCAACAATTATCGGAAATAACAAAATATAGCTTTTTCTTGATAAATATAGCAAACCAGCGATCAAAGATAAAATAAAAAACTTTTTAATATTGGCAGGATAAATAATCAAAACATATACCGCAATACTGGTAAGTAAACCTAAAAAAGGTTCTGAAAGCGGCTGAACTGTATTCCAAAATGTAACCGGAAGAAGAATATAAAATAAACCAGAAAATAAGGCAGCATTGTAATCCTTTGTCAAATGATGGACAGTCCGACTGATAATGAGTGCTGTAAGTATGCTGCATAGTAGATTCGTAATAATCCATCCCCAAAAGGAGCCGGTTAGCATCGCAATGACTGAAACGATATAAACAATCGGAAAATTTTGTACAAATGGACGCGGTAATTTCGGTGCGTTACCAAAAGCAGAAACTGGATAAATATTATTTGATACAGGCCCTCTGCCCTCCAGGAGCGCAGTTACTTGATCCACATACCAGTATTGATCTGTACCTCTTACCCCATCTGTTGCACTATACAAACCAAAGATAATAAAAATTGAAACAATCCCTATTGCAGGCAATAAGTGGCTATGATTTATGGGTGATTTCATCATGTTTTATAACAGTCTTTACAATAAATGTAGGTCGTTTTTTGACTTCAACAAAAATAATTGCCAAGTATTCACCAATAAGTCCAATACCAAACAATGTTAAACCAAAAAGAAATATTATCAGTAAAACAATGGTGGCAGTCCCTGCTGGCCAGGCATCTGGAACCATCAGGCGCCACAATAAATATACCAGTCCCAGTGGAAAAAGCCCAAGGCACGTACACAGGCCGGTATAGAAAAAAAATCGTAAAGGGAGAAAAGAAAATGAAAACAATCCCTGAAATGCAATCAAAAATTGATCACGAATAGAAAATTTGGAAACCCCATGCTCCCTTGCCTGTCGATTATATTCTATACCTGTTGACCTGAAGCCCACCCAGGCGCGAAGCCCTCGCAAAAAGCGATCTTTTTCAGGCATAGCAAGCAATGCTTTTAATACAGGACGATTGATCAGGGCAAAATCTCCAGCATCTAAAGGGATCTCTATATCTGCAATGACACGCATTACGCGATAAAAAAGCCAGTATGACGATTTCTGGATAAAACTTTCTTTTCTTTGTTTACGAATGCCATAGACAATATCAAATTGTTGACTTATTGCCTTTTGATACATTTGTTCGATGATTTCTGGGGGATCTTGCAAGTCGGCATCAATACAAACCAGGTATTGTCCCTGCGCAAAGGCCATACCAGCAGCGACACCGCCCTGGTAGGTAAAATTTCTGGAAAGCTGAACTATTTTAATGGCTGGGTCATTTTCAGCATGCAATTTCATTAATTCATAAGTATTATCCGACGATCCATTTTCTACCCAAATCAACTCATAAGTAATCCCCATCGTTTTCATAACTCTGGTTAGCTCGATATATAGTTTTTCAATATTATCCTGTTCATCGTAGCATGGTGTTACAATACTCAGTTGAATATCATTCATTTTGAAAATCCTTTATTTGTTCGTTTCAATATTATTGCGGTTTTTTATCCATTCCAAAGTTTTTTTTATACCTGTTTCAAATGATGTTTTCATGCAATTGTTTAAGTATGGTGGAAGGTCTACAGTGTCTGCAATCAGGCTATAAGCCTCTTTTTTTCGATATGGCTGATCCCCCAGTAGAACTGGTACTTTCTTGCCGATAACCTTGATAATTGTTTGGGCAGCATCTTTTAATGATATGCCTTTTCCTGTGCCCAGGTTAAACAGTTCATGATCTCCAATTGTCGTTTGTGCTGCCTCAATAAACGTGTTTGCAATATCATCAACAAAGCAAAAATCCCGAAGTTGTTCCCCTTTTGTCATTCGGACAGGCTGATCATGCAATGCAGCATTAATTACAGTGGACCGATGAAATTCAAGCAATTTTTTAAGGTCAATGTCTGCGACACCATCACCATAGGTAAGCATGAATGTATCATTATTAACATAAGGTTCGATTCTCGCTATACGTGAACCAGTCATGGAATCAAGACCAGTTTCTGCCAGCGTTACTTTCCAGTTAAAGGGAGAATGATATTTATGACATACAATATTTTTTCTGTCTGACATATCAATGGTAATATCACTGTGTTGCAGTTCAAAGTTCAAAAAATATTGCTTGATCACATAGCTTAAATGGCCCAGGCATAATACAAATTCTGTAAAGCCAAAATGATCATAAATTTTCATTATATGCCATAGCATCGGACGTTCTCCAACTTCAACCATTGGCTTTGGTGATAAGCCCTGAGTGGTTTCTTGAAGTCTTGATCCGCGGCCACCGCAAAGAATAACTGATTTCAATATACCTCCAAGTTGTATTCAATTATGAATTGTTATTGCACTATTTTTGCCTTGATGAACAAGGCATGCATCCTCTGTAAATAAGAAAAAAATAACTAGTACAACTAGGCAGAAATAATGACCCGGTTTAACCTCTATTGATTCAAGCATGCAAAATCTCGGCAAAGCCACGACCGCCTGGGGTTGAAACCCCAGGCGGTCGTAGTTTTTCCGGAATCATGTATGGTTAAGTTCTTATAGGCAAAAACCGGGGTATTATTTCAGCCTTGCTGTACTAGAAAGTACTAAACATGCGACGTAAGCGTCTAGTATACTTCCCACGCAAAGCGTGGAAACGAGATAGCTAGGAAAAGTTAAGTTGGACGATAATATTTGTTCAGACCGCAATTCTTTTCAAACCTGAAAGTTAATACTTTAGATTACAAAAAAAATACAAATTAATAAAGCATTTTTTTTGTTTGTTCACAGTTTTCACATACAACATCAACACCTCAGCAGTTTAACATACATGATGATTGTCCGATGATTCTGGTCTTCCCATCTTGCTACAGTACTTGATATGCTAATTATTGCTCTTTTTTGTCCCCACAATACCTTTTATATTACATAGTTCAATATAATTTTATGAAAAAATTATTAATCATTTCAAATCTCCAATATCATTAAAATGAAATTATGTTATAATAAAAACTATTTAAGTCTCGTAAGTTATAGCAATAAACCGCCTGGAGTTTCTACCTAGGCGGTCGTGGCTTTGACGAGTATGACATTTATTAATGTTCGTTATAACCGGGGCATTATCTCTGTTAATTACTCAGGCATAATGATTGCAATAATCAATAGATTTATCCAAACAATCACATCTTTCAGTAACAATACCACAAAAAGGTGATTTATGAAAAACTTTTGGCTTTTCATTGAATGGTTTATTCCAAACCAGATAAAAGCGGATCAAATATTTCATATTCGTGCCCGTCAATTTGTTATGTTTTCATTGTTAGCACATATTTTTTCTGCTATCAGCCTGGTGAAGTGGATTCATATGGGATGTGTCGGTCTGGCCTTAAGCATGTCTATGGTTTTGGTTGGCAGCATAGCGATGATCCTTATCTTTCGATATACCGGATCAATCAATATTGCTGGAAATGGCGTGATGGCCATGCTCAATTGGCATTTTTTCTATTTGATCTATCATACCGGCGGCCTAGAATCATCGGCGGTATCCTGGCTGATCATCATTCCTGTTTTTGCCGCACTCTATTTTGCGAAGCGGGTATCGATGGCCTGGACAATGATCAGCCTGGCTGGTATTTTTATTATGCATTATTTGGAAAATAATGGTTATATGTGTTCATCAGTTATCAGCTCACCAGCCTTAACCAGTCAGTCCAATCTATACAACGCTGTTGGTTCTCTGTTAGCTGTTTTTTGTTCAGCCTGTTTTTTTAATATGGCCATGTATCGGTCTTATGATGCCCAGGAACGTGCGATGATCAGTCAGAAAAACGCAATGGATCAAACCAATATTATTTTGGAAAGTGCATCTGAGATCTCAGAAAGTATTCTCTCAAGCGCATCGATTCTGGATGAAACCTCCAAAGCCCTCAAGAATCGTGCGGATAACATGGCGCAAAAAACAGTAGAAGCTTCTGACATTACACAAAAAGCCAATCAAAACATCAAAAATATGGCCAATTCATCACAAGAAGTTAGTAATCAGGTTTCATCAGTCGCAATCAAAGGCAATCAATTGGTGACCAATATGAAAGATATTGGGGATGATACAGTTAAGGTTTCTGAAAAACTTAACATTGTGGCGGATTCTGCTGATCGAATGTCCAAATCAATCAGTATTATTGCAACTGCCATTGATGAAATGTATGCTTCTCTCAATGAAGTTGCTGAAAATTCCGGTCGCGGTGCATCAGTTACAAGGGATGCCTCAGAAAAAGCGGATCAGACCTCAACAATTGTTAATACTCTGGGACATGCTGCCAGAGAAATTGGTGAGGTTGTCAACCTGATTAAAGGCATTGCCTCACAAACCAATTTATTGGCGCTCAACGCTACAATTGAGGCAGCAGGTGCTGGTGAAGCGGGTAAAGGATTTACAGTTGTTGCCAACGAGGTCAAAGATCTGGCCAGGCAAACTGCTAGAGCCACTGAGGATATTCGTGAAAAGATTGAGGGTATGCAAACCAATACACAAAATGCTATAAAGGCAATTGAATCCATTGTACAAGTGATTGCTGAAGTCAACTCAATTATGAACAATATTGCATCGGCTGTTGAGCAACAGACCGCAACAACCAATGAAATTTCTAAAAGTTTTTCAGAAACCGTTCATGCAGCCGAATCGGTTGCCAAAAATGTTCAAAAAGCAGCTGAACGTGCGACACAAACATCAGAAAAGGCAGAAAAGGCCACGCAATGGGGCATGGAGGTGTCGGATCTTCTCGATGATATTGCCACTGCTGCAGTTTCCATTGCCAAAGATGCCTTACAGGCTTCTGAACGGACCGGTCGTGTTTCTGAATGTGTACTAAATGTTCAAATATCTGTGAAAGAAACATCGGATGAAAGTACCAACATCAAATCCCAGGCAAAAACATTAATCCAGTTTGCACAACGTCTCACTGATTCTGTTAATCAGGTTACTTAAACCGAAGAAAGAATGAACTATGCCTATAACATCAAGTATCAATCAAGTGATCACCACAAACATTGAAACTGAAATTGTCAGTAAGATTATTTCGCTGTCAGAAAAGTTCCATTGTCGAAAAGGTGATGAAATTATCATGAAGGAGAGTGATACGCAAAATATTTACTATGTTCAATCCGGTTCCATTGAGGTTTTTTATACGCTTCAGGATACCAGAATAGTTGTGGCTTTAATTGGGCCTGGCAATTTTTGCGGTGAAATTGGTTTTTTTGATGGTATTTCAAGAATTCGTGAAATTCGTGCAAGGGAAAATTCCCACATATGCGTGTTTTCAAAAGAAAGAATGGGGATGCTTCAATTACAAGATCCAATGCTGTTTAGTGAAATAATTAGCTTTCTGGCGCGATGTATTTGTCAAAAATTTCGTTCATTGCTGGAAGAAAGGGAGCCCCTTAGCACATATGCAGAATCACTTTCAACTGGATATCGGAGCTTTGAGCCACAAAAACGCCTTCCTGAAGACTTTTTTCATACACCCGAATGGAACAGTATTCATGTGATGGTCCGGGATTTTAAGCAACAGATGGATGCAATATCAGAAAAACTTCATGCCAGACGCTCTCACATTTTAAGTGAAACAATCAAGCAAAAGGCCTTTAAGGTATTGAACTATTTTTTTTATGGCTTGAAACAATTCAAAAAAAAGATTATAAACACGCCCACTGAGTCATTTATGTGGCATTATATTTTTAAGGAAATTTACCCAATTATTATGAGAAGCCGGTTTGCAGATCGGGCATATTCCAAGCCCAAAGGCTATGCCGGTGATTTCATGATGATGGAAATGCTGTATCAAAACACGCCTGATGGTGATGGCAAATTGGGCATCATTATTGATAGTTGGTGCTTAAATACAGCATCGGCCAAAGCAGTACGAAATCGCAAGCGAATGCTTTCTCAAAAAATCAAAACGATTTGCGACCAGAAAGAGGCAACACAAACAGATCCTATCAAAATTATGAATCTGGCTTGCGGACCCAATCGAGAATTGTTTGAGTTTTTATATCAATGCCAATATTCTGACCGCATTGATGCCACTTGTGTGGATATTGATGATCAGGCATTACATTTTATCGATCAGCAAATTAACGTATTTTCCCATCAGGCAGTCATTCGGCTGATGAATGAAAACCTGATCAAATGGGCCATTGGGAAAGTCGATCATGATTTTGGACTTCATGATATCATCTATTCAGCCGGACTGACCGATTATCTGGATGATCAATTGTTTATTGCTTTTGTGAATCGATGTTATCATCAACTCAAAAACGATGCTTACTTGATTGTTGGCAATTTTGCACCATCCAATCCGGATCGATTATTTATGGATCATATTCTGGATTGGCGGCTCATCTATCGAACATCGGATGAATTAATTCATTTATTCCAGCAAACCGCATTTGGAGAACATGTGTCTGTATTCTCTGAACCGGAACAAGTCAATTTGTTTGTACAGGGAATCAAGAAATAGAATGGGTCAAACCAATCGCCGACTTTCCGGCAAAAAAAATTGCGGATATTATCCATGAACATTAATCTTTTCACCCTCTCATTTGAACCAGCTCTTGAAACTCAATTTCGTCAGAACTATTTCAACAAATCAATCAACCAGGTCCGGACCTCTCTATGCCTTGCCATTTTTTTCTATGCCTTTTTTGGTATATTAGATGCTGAACTTGTACCGGATCAAAAGGTCATATTCTGGGGGATTCGTTTTGGCATCTTCTGTCCCATTGCCATCCTGGTATTGATTATTTCCTGTATCAATCGATTTATGAATACCATTCAATACTGGATTGCCCTTGTTGAAATTGTGGGTGGTGTTGGCATTATTTGCATGACTGCTGTCGCCCCACCGCCTGCCAACTATACCTACTATGCGGGTTTGATCCTGGTTCTTTTTTTTGGGTTTACAGTTTTTAGACTTCGCTTTGTTTTAGCCAGCATAACAGCCTGGATTATAGTGGTTTTATATCAAATTGCAGCCATATATTCAGAAACGCCCTTATTGATGCTGATTAACAACAATTTCTTTTTTATTGGTGCCAACTTAGTCGGGATGTATGCATGTTATTCCAGAGAACTCAATGAAAGAACCAATTTTTACCTGACCCAATTGCTGGATATTGAACGAAAAAAGGTAAATGATGCCAATCATGCCTTAGAAGACCGTGTCAAAGAGCGCACCCTTCAACTCGAAAAAACCAATACAAACTTGCTCAATGAAATTGAGGCCAATAAACGAGCAGAAAAAGAAAAACTAGTTCTGGAATCTGAGCTCAGACAAGCCCAAAAAATGCAAGCCATTGGTACACTAGCCGGCGGTATCGCACATGATTTTAATAATATTTTGTTTCCTATTTTTGCCTACGTTCAGATGGCAATCAATGATACCTCGGAAAATCCAAAACTCCAACGATACCTCAAGCGTGTAATGAGTTCTGCTGAACGCGCAAAAGATTTGGTCCAACAAATTCTGATGTTTGCCAGAAAAGGAGATCAGGAAAAGAGCCCACTGTATATTCAGCCAGTAATCAAGGAAGCTTTAAAACTACTGAGAGCCAGCATTCCAACAAATATTGAGATTAAACATCACATTCAGGAAAAATCATCACCGATTTCAGGCAGTGCCATTCAACTGCATCAGGTGATCATGAATTTGTGTACCAATGCCTATCACGCCATCCTGGAAAAGGAAACAGGTTGCATTGATATTACTGTCAAAGAGCTGATTGTTGATGATGACAATATCAAGCAGTATCCCAATGCAACACATGGAGAGTATATCTGCCTAATTGTCAAAGACACTGGTATCGGCATGAATGAAAACATCCGCGAACAAATTTTTGATCCATTTTTTACAACCAAAGAGCCGGGTGAAGGCACAGGTTTGGGGCTTTCTGTGGTTCATGGCATTATTAATGATCATGATGGCTATATTTATGTTCATAGTGACATGGGGACTGGCACTCGGTTTTCTGTATTGTTTCCCTGTATTAAAGATGATGTCAAGCCACCGCCAAAAAGGCCTTTATCATTAAAAAATAATTCAAACAAAGGCAGTGGTGAGCATATTTTACTGGTGGATGACGAGCCTGATGTCGCAAACGCACTCAAGCAAATGTTGAAAAAGCTGGGGTACAAGGTAACCTCAAATGTTAGCAGTCAAAAGACGCTGGAAATTTTTGAGAAAGATCCCCATGCATTTGACTTGTTGTTGACTGATCAATCCATGCCACAAATAACCGGTCTATCTCTGGCGAAAAAAGTGTTGGCCATTCGTCCGGACTTACCCATCATTATATCCAGTGGATACAGCAATCAGTTGACTCAGGAAAAAATTGATGACATTGGAATCAAAGCGGTAATTATCAAGCCCATAACGCTGAAAGAACTGGGAGATATTGTTAAAAGGTGTATTTCACGAAAAAAGTAAAGGAGTCGTAACGATGAATCAATTACAAGATAATGAATTGTTTGAAGAAGATGACCTTTTTTTTGCAGATGAGACTGATGATGAACTGTCTGAAACATCAGAATCAAAAAAATGGATTGTCATGGTGGTGGATGATGAAAAGGAGGTACATACTGTCACGAAAATGGTTCTGGAAGATTTTATATTTGATGGACGGGGAGTCTCCTTTCTTTATGCCTATTCTGGTGAGGAAGCCAAAAAGTTAATTGCGGATCATCCAGAGTGCGCCTTGATTCTTTTAGATGTCGTCATGGAGTCCACAGATTCTGGCCTGGAAGTGGTTCGATTTATTCGGGATAACTTACAAAATCAGTTTGTTCGAATTATCCTGCGTACAGGACAGCCCGGTCAGGCGCCGGAAAGAGATATTATTGTCCAATACGATATTAATGATTACAAACTAAAAAGTTTGCTCACAGATCAATCCTTGTTTACAGCTGTGACATCAGCCATTCGATCGTATCGGGATATCACAATTATTGAAAAGAATCGGACAGGGTTGGAACAAATTCTTCAATCATCAATGTCTTTGTTTTGTTTACAAACCTTAAAACAATTTGCCAGTGGCATCCTCACGCAATTGATATCACTTCTCGGTCTGGATGATCAAGACTTGCCACTGGTTTCTGGATTTACAGCTGCACAAGTTTCGGGTGAAGGTGAATTCAAAATTATCTTCGGTATTGGCCAGTTTGAAAATAGTATAAATCAGCCCATGCATGCGGTTGTGTCACCACCTGTCATGGAATTACTTGACCAGGTTGCATCAAGCCAGAAAATTATGATATCCAACACAGAATATGTGGGGCACTTTACGTCCAGAAATGGCGCGCAAAATTATTTATACCTGGGAGATTACAATCAACCCCTGTCAGATATTGAAAAGAATATGATCGAGGTTTTTTCCTCCAATGTCGCCATTGCATTGGAGAATATTTATCTTAATCAAGAAGTGGTGGAAACACAAAAAGAGGTCGTCATTACATTGGGTGAGGTTGTGGAAACGCGATCAAAAGAAACCGCCAATCATGTGCGCCGGGTGGCAGAGTACTCGTATCAACTGGCACTGATGGCTGGCTTAGATGAATATGCCGCCGACCTGATTCGTTTGGCTTCGCCCATGCACGATGTCGGAAAAATTGGGATACCCGATACAATCCTCAACAAACCCGGAAAACTCACTGCTGAAGAGTTTAGCATTATCAAAACCCATACATTAATTGGTTACGACATTCTCAAGCATTCAGATAGAGAAATTATGCGTGAAGCGGCAATTATTGCCCTGGAGCATCATGAACGATGGAATGGCCAAGGTTACCCCCAGCAACTCAAAGGGGATAAAATTACGATGTCTGGTCGAATCACTGGTTTACTCGATGTTTTCGATGCATTGAGTTACAAACGCGTCTATAAAAGTGCATGGCCTTTGGACAAAATCCTTAACCTAATCAAGTCTGAACGTGGAGAACATTTTGATCCACAACTGGTTGATTTATTTCTTTCCAACCTTGAAATTTTCCTGACAATAAAAAAAGCGTATCCTGAAGATGAATAGATGGGAATAATTTCAAACACTTGAGTCAATAATTAAATATAAACATATACGTACAAAACTGTTCAAAAAACTGAATGAACAATTATTAATTAATTAAATGAGGATCTTATTTTTTGAGTTTCCTTCATAAAAATTTGGCATCCTTCATATTTGCTGAAAAGTAGTTAACATTTTTTCTCGTTCCCAGACTCTGCCTGGGAACGCATACTTGGCGGCTCTGCCGCCTAAGCATTGGTATAGGCGGCAGAGCCGCCGGGCATGCATTCCCAGGCAGAGCCTGGGAACGAGAAAAGTGTTAACTGGTAAATGAAGGAT
>Ga0272440_1001217_pt1 | contig 21417 bp, 20 predicted proteins | sample SSMMMBAug17_FD_192440 | JGI IMG/M metagenome (GOLD analysis project Ga0272440, IMG submission 192440) | Marine sediment archaeal communities from Little Sippewissett salt marsh, Falmouth, MA, United States - SSM-MMB-Aug17 | ecosystem: Environmental > Aquatic > Marine > Wetlands > Sediment ...
AGCATTATTACTCCTTTTTCATTTCTGTCTATTGCTCTGGTTGATTTTCAATATTTCAAACCTTTGATAAAAAGTCAATAAATGAGAAATATTTTGAAAATAATTTTGTCAGGGGTTTTTGTTCTGTAGAGATGTAGCATGCTACATCTTTAAAGGTATTCGGTGGTTGCTATTTAAACATGCATCAAAACGAACAGATAAAGAGACAGAAATGATAAATTCACTTCGCAAAAGAACCGCCGCCGAATCCATAGAGCCTAGATATTAAAAGATGAATTTAATCAGGCAGGGATTTTAAGACAGTTGAGGAAGCTCAATTATTTTTAAAACGTTGGACCAGTAATGGTTTACCCTCTCAATATGATAAGGAACCAATCAATTTAAACAATGATGGGCACACAAATAACAATGTGCCCATATCGTATTTAATTAAATTAGAGATTTTGTAATAAAATCAAGGGGAAGTTGATAATCATAGCTTGCAATTACTGTATTATCTGATGTTCGTATCATGCGAACCGATATAAACACCACGTATTTGGATACTGCATATGTCCCAACCAACACCGCATTTGCTTTATGATTCTCTCCAATATTCTGTAATTCTCTGGATAATAAAAACTCACCCTCATTTTTTTTGATAAATACCGAATCCTGCCGCAGTTTCATCTCAACAATTTTAAATCCGTGTTGTGCCATGCGCCCCAACATCTGTTCTGAAATAATTCGGCCCAGAGAGCAGGTTTCTGCCAGGTTATTAATGTTGACAAGGCTGGCAGCAATGATTGCCCCATTGGTATCAAAATCACGTTTTTTCATGATTTCAGCAAGTACATCAGTTGCTGCATAACTTGTTCTGATAATTTTTGAATAGGGTTCTTGATCTACCTTGACCCGCTCAAGCTTATAAGGACAACCCATTGTCAGCATAATTACCAGACATAAACTCAAGGCAAAAATTAATTGTTTGAGGAATAAGAGACAGGGCTGTCTATTGTCCGACAACCTGAAATTGTTTTCCCTTGTTTGCTTTTTTAAAAGCATCTGTATCATAATGCCACCCGTCTGATTTGTTAATATAATAGATATCTGATCGATGAATGATAAATGTATCATTGTGCTTCAATGCCAGAGAAATGATCACCTCTTCATTAGAGATCCCACCGGCTGTTGAACTTCGGATACCATCAGCAATCATCCCAATCGGAAACGCCAGATCCCAAAGATCTTTGGAATCTACACTTCTGGAAACAGTTATTCCCAATCCAACCGCCGAATAAAGCAATGGCGGGTTTTTAATATCGCGTTTTGAATGCTGTAATATCCGTGCATCATATTCAAGATGCAAGGCATCGTTTTCATATGGAGAAACTGCCACACCCTTTTGAACCAATCGTGATGTGACCAGTGAATGAAAAATTTTTCCAAAAGGTGTCTGATCAACTGGCTGCACAAATACAGGCATATGTCGAACATTACTGTTATTATTGCGAGCCATTTTTATTTGTTCGGCCACATCAGTTGCCAATACGTCCCAATGTTGTGCTGCCTGCATTTTTTCTTGTTTTGCAAATGGATAAGTTACCGGATATGGTACCTGTGTACAGGCTGATATCCATATAAAAAGGCTCAATAAACAACTTCGCTTGATCACTGTGTTTTTCATTGTGTTTGTCCTCTATTGCTTTTGGCAATACGTTGAAATAAATTGCCAATTTTATCCGCATTACGTTGCAACAGGCCCATTGAGGAAGGTGCCTTTGCGCCCTTGCCATAGAAAAATATTAAATCTTTACTCGGTTTTGGATGGGCAACCTCTGTGGTTTTTGCATACCATAATGGAACAATTTCTGTATCGGATACCATAATGATTTTTGCCTGTTCATCCACTCGCGATGACATGGTATCTGATCCTTCAAAATAATATGTTAAATCACCGGAAATAATTATATCATATTGTTTCATTCGTGCAATGTTAATTAAATGATGCTCGGCAAGGTCGGTAATCTCCAATTCCGCAGTCACACGATTAAAAAGGCCTTTACTTCGTAATGATTGCGCAACATACTGGGCTGCAATCTGGCCCATGCCTTTTGCATAGTCTGGTTCACTAAATGAAAATACCCCGACATGATACTGATGGAAAAAATGATGAACAGGTAACTGCATATGCGAAGACAGAGCAAAATATGTTTCTGGAAGTCCTGCAGGCCGCATAGTTACATGACGTTGATAAGCACATCCGGCATAACAAAATACAAATAGGCATACGATGATGCGAATCCATGATTTCATAAATTTTAACCTCCGATTTATTAGCGATTTTCAAGTTCTATGCCATTTTATAGGCCATTGACAGTTGTTTCATTGATTATCTGGTTGGGCAATTTTTTCCTATCTGGCTTTGTATTTATCCACTTTAAACATACAAATCAACATATCCACCGATATGCCCCAAATGAAACAAAATTGTGCGACATTGCCCATCATACGTAGGTTCTTCTTTTTCAAAAGAATCTATCCCGCCAAAGGCACTGGCAGTTGTCCGCTTATGGATACGTCGATACCGATTGTTTTGCCTGTAATGAACAAATCTTTCTTTTGCACGTGAGGGAGTAACCTGAACAGCACGATTTGAAATCGGGCTTATGGCGCGTGTTTCAATGAGCATAATGTATTAATTTTTTTTCCATTTCAGATTGAAAGTCAATCATTGTTTTTGTTAGTGCGTTATTCCATCCCTTAACCAACGATTGGGTATCATTTTTATTAATTACCACCTCTTTTGCATAATTTTTTTGAAAAATCAACTGATAATTCAAACCACTATCCTTTATCAAAAAAAATTGAATACACAACACAGCAAGTGGCCTGTCAATATTTGAGTAATCCCCATTCAATGTTGTAACCGCACCCTCCAGAATATAATTTTCTTTGAAATGACCTGGTGAGCAGGTCACGCGCTCAAACAAGCCGCTTGATGCCATCCATTTACGAATCAACTCTGCAAGCATGTCCTCAGGTGAAATTAAAAATTCGTTATAAAAATCTGTATCATATGTGTTTTCACTCTTTTTGTAAATAAACCCTTTTCCGGTGTAAGGCGGTGACATTCGAATTTTTGCAATTCTCAATATTCCATTTTTTGCTTTATGCGTTACAGGTGGTTTCTGTGTGATTTCTAACATATAATATTTTTTTTCAGGATAGATGCTTTGTGTGTTCAAGCATGAAGGAATGAACAAAAGAATTACAATAAAAATCATTTGTTTCATGATTCAACCTTTTGATTAATAATTATTACATCCCTGGTCGCGTATGTGTTGGCGGTGCGCCAAACAAAAATTGGGAGGGATATTTTTTTGCATTTTCTGTCAATTCTTTTAGATTTTCTGTAATCAGACGAACATTATCAATCGTTTTTTCAATATCATCCTGCTGAACAAACAACAAAGAATCCAAACGCCTGAGCGTCCGTTGAAATTGAATGGATGATTCGGGTAAATCATTGGAAAAAGATTTAATTTTATTGGCCGCATAGGTCAATTCTCTGGCTGCTTTGCTCAGATTAGACAATAAGCCTGAAATTGGTTTTTCTGATTTTTCAGTGATCCGACTGGCAGATGTCATCATTTTTTGCGTTTCTTTGATGATGCCATGTATATCTTCGTTGTTGACAACCTTCTGTAAATGTTGATTGGTCTGTCGCAACTCTGTCAAAAGTTTGGTTGCTTCATGCGTCATGTTTTTAAGATGCGCTGTTTCAATGATTTGACGCATAGTTGTTAAGGTTTCTTCAAACTGTTTTGTGATACCCACAATATTAATTTTTTTTAGATGAAGCATGATGCTGCAAAGGGCATCACTGACCCTGGTAATGACGCTTGGGGTTGATGGCACATATGGGTTATTGGGTTGCCAGTCGATTTGCATGATGGGATGCTGTTTTGGCGGAAAATAATCCATTTCAAGGTAGGCTGTTCCGGTTATCCCTTTAAATGTGAGTCGAATTCTCAGTCCTTTGTTAATTTCATAGATCAATTCCCCCTCAAGAAATTCTTCAATGGAATAAGGAAATTGTTCCACCAACAGGCTTGAACGAACCATAATAAGCCGAGTTCTGGTTTTATATGTCGTGGCTGCCATGCTGATCGATTCAACCTTACCAATATGAACACCCCGAAATTTAATGGGCGATCCCACTTCGAGTCCCTGAACCGATTCTTCAAAATAGGTCTCAATCATGACCCGCTTCTGGAACAGTTTACCCGCCCCAAAAATGATAATTAGAACCGCAAAAATGCAGGTGCCAACTATCACAAAAATACCTGTTTTGAAATAATTGGGTGCGTTCATGATATAGTCTCATCTACATGACGATTAAAAAAATCCCGAACCCAGGGAATCTTGCTGTGTTGTTTTAACTCTAATGGATGTCCTTCTGCCACAATTCCTTTCACACGCTTATCCAGCATGATCACTCTATCTGAAATCGTTTCAATACTGGCAAGTTCATGTGTGACGATGACAAATGTCATATTGAGATCATTTGATAATTGAAGAATCAGTTGATCCAGGCCGGCTGCAGTAATTGGATCAAGACCGGCTGAAGGTTCATCCAAAAACATAATATCCGGGTCCAGGGCCATTGCTCTGGCAATGGCCGCACGTTTTTGCATGCCGCCACTGATTTCTGAGGGATAAAACTGTTCATAACCTGTCAATCCCACCAGATTGAGTTTCATTCGAGCAATTTTTTGGATTCCGGTTTCAGGTATACAGGTAAATTCATCCAATGGCAAGGCCACATTTTCAATCAATGTCATGGACCCAAACAATGCACCGGTTTGATACATTACACCAAAAGATTGAATCAATTTTTTTCGATCCGGTCCACAGGCAGAAACCAGATCTTTGCCATGAATTTGAATTGTACCGGTTGCTGGCTGATATAATCCAATGAGATGTTTGAGAAGTGTACTCTTGCCGCATCCAGATCCGCCCAGAATAATAAAAACGTCACCCCGATTCACAACAAAGTTGATATCTTTTAATATAATTGTTTCACCATATTTGGCAGTTAAATCATTTACTTGAATAACAGGGGCATGCATCATAAGCAAAAAATATTATATTCTGTCATTAAATTTGATACATTCACGAATGTATTCAATTGCCTGTTCAGGCGTGTCACTATAATGAATATCGCCAAACTGGAAAAAGAATTTGCCGCCTGGCCACCCCAACAAAACAACAGTTTTATTCATTTTTAACGCCATTGCAATCTCAGAGACAGTTCCAGTTCCGCCAGGACATGCAACCACATAATGGCTTGACATCACATTGATCGCATTTCTGGCAATCCCCATGCCAGTAAGAACAGGAATGTCGATCCATGGTGATACATGTTCCGCATGTGAATCAGGCAAAATTCCAATTGTCAGTCCACCATTTTCCTTTGCGCCTTTGGCTGAAGCATCCATCACGCCACAATTACGTCCGCCATTAAGCAGTATCCAGCCTTCTTTGGCAATGCATTTGCCAAGGTCATAAGCCAGACGATATTGATTGATATCTGTCTCGCCACCACCCATAACACCAATTATGGTTTGTCTGGATTCGTTTTGAATTTGTTTTAATATGACATCTTTCATAAACTTATTATCCTCCAAAAACAACCTGCGGTAACCATGTTACCAAAACAGGGAAAGATACGACTATCAATAGCCCTATCAATTGTGCGATCACAAAGGGAAGAATCCCTCTGTAAATATGTCCGGTTGTAATAGAAGGAGGTGTCACAGCTTTCAAATAGAATAAGGAAAAACCAAATGGTGGTGTCATAAATGAGGTCTGAAGGTTTACTGCAATCAGAATACAAAACCATACTGGATCAAATCCAAATTCAATCATGATTGGGGCTAACACCGGAACATGTATAAACGTTATTTCAATAAAGTCCAGAAAAAAGCCAATCACAAAAATCAATCCCATGACAATAAATAATACAAACCATTTTCCGTGAGTTTCAGCAATAGCGCCCAGAAATTCCCGCACCAACTCATCACCACCCATGCCGCGAAAAACAAGCCCAAAAGCGGCGGCCCCCACGAGAATAATAAATACCATGCAGGTTAATTCCATTGTGGCGAGCATCACTTCATTTAGAATTTTATGGCTGAAACGTCTGTTAATCACTGTCAAAAATGTTGCGCCCACTGCGCCAACAGCCGCTGCTTCAGTAGGAGAGGCAATACCGGCAAATATGGATCCCAACACAGCGAGCATCAAAAACAATGGGGGAAACAACGCGCGCATGACACGACGAAACAATTCCATTCCAGACAGTGCATCTCTTTCATACTGTGGGATTGCAGGCGCCCACTGGGGTTTAACAAATGCGATTGACATAATATAGACAATATATAATCCCACCAGCACCAATCCTGGAAAAACAGCCCCCATAAAAAGATCCCCAACAGGAACACCGACAATATCACCAATTAATACCAGGACAATGCTGGGTGGAATAATTTGTCCTAACGTTCCTGATGCAGAAACTGTACCGGTTGCCAATTCATTTTGATATCCACGTTTCAACATGGTGGGAACAGCCAGCAACCCCATTGTGACAACAGTTGCACCCACAATACCTGTTGATGCCCCCATTAAAGCACCAACCACAACAACAGAAACGGCCAATCCGCCTCTGATGCGGCCAAATAAAAGGCCCATTGTGTCCAATAATTCCTCAGCCAACCCCGAACGTTCAAGCATCACCCCCATAAAAACAAATAATGGGACAGCCAGCAATGTTACATTGGTCATTACGCCCCATATTCGCAGTGGCAGTAAATTAAAAAAATTCCATCCAAAACCAATCAGGCCGAAAAACAACGCAGTACCCATCAGTGTGAATGTAACTGGAAATCCTGCCATGAGTAAAATCGTTAATGCCAAAAACATCCAGGCCGGTAAAAAATCCATAAACATTTTTTATTATTCCTTATCCATTGGGACATTCAAAAGAATCAGCAAGCTTTTCATGAACATCGATATGCCCTGTAACGCAATCAGTGTAAACCCAATGGGAATTGTAGATTTAATAATAAAGCGGCAGGGAATTCCACCCGGATCAGGTGATCCCTCCAGAATACTGTATGAATTTTTTACAAAGGGGATGGCTGTTTGAATAATCATGTAGCATCCTGGAAACAAAAAAATTATAATGCCTATGATATTGATCCAGGCACAGGCTTTGGGGGATAATTTCTGATAAATGATATCCACTCGCACATGACCATCTTTCAGCAAGGTGTATCCTGCACCCATTAAAAAAATAAACGCAAATAAATGCCATTCCATTTCCTGAATAAAAACAAAGCTTGTTTTAAACAAGTATCTCATAACCACATCTGTAAAGACTGTGAGAACCAGTAACAAAGTTACCCATGAAACTGACTTGCCAACAAAGGTATTTAGATTGTCAATCCAATGACAGATTGATTTAAGCATTTGGATCATAATCACCCTATTGATTTGCGCAATATTCATTACATTATTTATATTTAAATAATAGTGGATGATAAGTATTTATCATATGGCTTTTTTTTGTCAATGGGATCTTTGTCATATGACTGACTAATTATGATTTTGTTCAAAATAAAATATTGCCAAATATGATCAATTTATATATATACCCGATTGCTTTCGTATCAGCTTGTTTTGAATAGTTTGTTGGGCGCATTCCCAAAAAGTTGGACAATAATTGATGATCATTTTTCATTATTTGGAATGTATGTTTGTACGCCAAAGCCAAATTTTATTGCCTTTGGTGTCGTTCACTCTTGTATATAAAAAAAGGAAATAAGAATGCATAAAATAAAGAATCAATTTAGAAAAAACAAAGCCATTGCCACAACTGTTGAATATTTTAACAATATCAGCATGGATAATCTGGTGTCATGGCTTACACATGAACTCAAATGGGCGGCAGCCAGAATTACATTTTTGCTTTATGGTCTGTTGGCCATGCTTTCATTTGGATTCACCGCCTATTTAACAGCCCCAATTGGATCAAAGTTATTCTTTGGAACGTGGAATTTTTGGCCATACTTAAAATATTATCATCAAATTATTTTTCAAGCGTATCGTGTATTATGGATGATGTGTAAAGACAGGGCGTACACGTTTTTATTTGCAGTGCCTTTGACCAGTGAACCCCGACGTGGTCCGGACAGAAATAATATTGCATTATCCGGAAACTGGGTTCACGAGGAAAACACCTGTTATGGCTGTGTACGTTGCTGTGAAAAAATTAGTTGTCCGCTTCTCAATAAAGCAGCGGGCATTTGCGTCGGATATGATTCCTTTTACTGGAATTATTTTCTTTGCGGACGATACCCATTTACACAACAACAGATAGATTATTATCGCTGTGAAAAATGGAAAATAAAATATGACCCAACCACTTGATCAGGAATGCGCTGAAAATAACTTCCCCATTATTGATATTGATCGTTTTGAGGTAAATGTATTGTAGAGACGTAGCCTGCGACGTCTCTACACGACCTTATTATTTTGGACGATCAAGAAAAATGAGCATGGTATTTTCAGAGCTTTCCATATATATAGTTTGTGCAGATGATATTTTTTAATCATTTATCATCTGCAATGCACATGCAACAATATGCTGGGCAGAAATACCATATTTATTACGTAATTGTTTTTGGGTTCCATGCGCAATGAACTGGTCGGGAAGCCCAATTCGTCTAACCTGAACAGATGGCACATCATGATCAGAAAGCAATTCAAGGATTGCACTGCCGAACCCGCCTTGAAGGACATTTTCTTCAATTGTGATGATACGTGTGTGCTTTTCAACAAGTGGTATGATCTTTTCTGCCTTCAAAGGTTTGACAAATCGACAATTTACAAGAGTGGCGTCAACTTTATGTTTTAGTAATTCCTTTCTGGCAGTAATGGCATCATTTACAGTATGGCCAATTGCAAGAATTAAAAGATCATGGCCCCTTGCCAATATTTGAGTTTCTCCCACAGGAATTAGTGCCAATGGTTTAGCTGTCGATACGCCAATGCCATGACCACGTGGATATCTGATAGCGATTGGACCATTGTGTTGAATCGCAGTAAACAACATGTGGCGCAATTCATCCTCATCTTTTGGTGCCATGACAACCATATTGGGCAGGTGACGTAAATATGACAAATCAAATTGCCCCTGATGTGTTGGGCCATCCTGCCCCACAATTCCTCCCCGATCAATTGCAAATACAACAGGCAAGGCATCCAGGCAGACATCATGAATAATTTGATCATACGCACGTTGTAAAAACGTTGAATAAATGGCCACAACTGGTTTTAAGCCCTCAGCAGCCATACCTGCTGCGAATGTAACCCCATGCTGTTCAGCAATGCCAACATCATAGAAACGATCAGGAAACTGTTCAGCGAATCTGGCAAGGCCGGTGCCTTCAGGCATGGCAGCGGTAACAGCAACAATCCTTTGATCATCTGATGCCAATTCTACCAGCGTATTCCCAAATACCTGGGTGTATGTCGGGGGCGACGATGATGATTTTTTTGTAGAAATGCCATTTTGAATGTCAAAAGCACCGACACCATGATAATAAACCGGATTTTTTTCTGCAGGTTCATAGCCTTTTCCCTTGGTTGTCATAACATGCAGTAAAACTGGTTCGTCAATATCACGAATATTTTTTAAAATTCGGATCAGATGTTTTAAATGATGTCCATTGATTGGTCCAAAATAATCAAAATTAAACGCTTCAAATAGCATTCCAGGGGTGATGAATGTTTTCATCATATCTTCACTGCGTTTTGCAAAATTGTAAAAAGGTGCGCCCACACCCGGAATACTTTTCAAGAATTCACCAATACCATGCTTGATATTTTGCGGAAATTTATGCGACAATTTTCGGCTCAAGAATGATGATATTGCACCAACATTTCTTGAGATAGACATATCATTGTCATTTAAGATGACAATCAGATCTTTGTGAATATCACCCGCCTGATTCAGCGCCTCATATGCAAGACCGGCAGTCATTGAACCATCGCCAATAACAGCAATCACTTTGGATCGTCGATTCATCAGATGGCGTGCACAAGTCATTCCCAATCCCGCAGAAATTGAGGTCGAGCTATGACCTGTACTAAAGGTATCGTATTCACTATCATTCCGACGAATAAAACCGGAAAGGCCATCAATCTGACGCAATGTATGAAATTGACTTTTTCTGCCAGTCAAAATTTTATGCGCATAGCTTTGATGCCCCACATCCCAGATAATGGTATCTCTTGGTGTATCAAATACATAATGAAGCGCAATTGTCAATTCGACAACACCCAGACTTGATGCCAAATGTCCGCCTGTTTTTGAAACAGTTTCAACAATTAAGTCGCGGATTTCCTCAGCCAGTGCGGGTAATAGCGTAATGTTTATATTTTTTAAATCATCAGGTGTTTGTATGAGCTGTAAGCATTTCATGATATTAATGAGTTTTTTAATCCGGTTTGTTTATTATGATGCATGCCATTGACAAATAATCGTTAGAAGCCACTTGCTGAATAATAGTGTTTTTGAATCCATTCTCTATAAGCGCCAGTTCTTACCTGATCAATCCATTCTTTATTATCCATATACCATTTCACAGTCTTTTCAATACCGGATTCAAAGGATTCCTTTGGACGCCATTCAAATGTTTGTTTAAGTTTTGTGCAATCAATGGCATACCGATGATCATGTCCGGGACGATCAGTGACATAAGTCATTAACGATCTGTAACTTTTGCCATCAAGAGGCGCCAGTCGATCCAAAATATCACAAATATTTTCAACAACTTCCTTATTTTGTTTTTCCGCATCACCGCCAATAATAAAGGCCTCGCCAATTTCACCCGCACACATGACTGTCCAGATGGCACTGCAATGATCCGTCACATACAACCAGTCCCGAACGTTTTTGCCATCACCATACAAAGGCAGGGGTTTCTCTTCCAATGCATTGAGAATCATTAGTGGAATCAATTTTTCTGGAAACTGATAAGGCCCAAAATTATTGGAACAGTTCGAAAGCGTTATAGGTAAATTGTAAGTTTCTCCATAGGCGCGTACGAGGTGATCTGATGACGCCTTTGATGCTGAATAGGGACTGTTGGGTTGATAAGGACTTGTTTCAGTAAAAAAGCCAGAATTTTCCAGACTGCCAAATACTTCATCTGTGCTGATATGATGAAACAGGGTTAATTGATCGGAATGGGTTCGTGCGATTTCCAACAATGTGTATGTACCTATAATATTTGATTGAATAAAAGGGTCTGGTGATTTAATTGAGCGATCTACATGGGATTCTGCTGCAAAATGACAGATGGCATCTATCTGATGGGATTCAAAAATGGTTTCCATCTGTTGTCTGTCACAAATATCAGCACGAATAAAATGATAACGTTCTGGAAATTCCTGTTCGATATCTTTTAAACTCAGGGGATTTCCAGCATAGGTCAATTTGTCAATATTGACAATTTTACCATCAAAGTCTGAATCTTTAATGAGAAACCGGATAAAATTGCTGCCAATAAAACCGCATCCACCGGTTACCATAAGGCTATTAAATTTACGTTTTTTTAGCATGTGTTATATTCCTTTTTATTATAATATTTAAACTTACCTTGAATTTACAACGATCCCACCTTCTGATCCATTAACTTTTCTTTAAACAACACAACAAAATGATCAATCGCTTTCTGCCAGTTTGGCATCAGGTTAATATTTTCGTCAATTAAACGTTGATTGCATAAAATCGAGTTGGCTGGACGAGTGGCCTTTGTGGGAAATTCTTTTTCTGTACAGGCTTTAATTTCTTTGGCAATCTCCATTTTCTTTAAGAAATATACAGCACCTTCATACCAGGTGCAATAGCCCTCTCCTGTTATATGAAAGATTCCCTGAGCATCTTTTTCAATCAATTGATGGATTTGTCTGGCAAGATCAATTGTATGTGTAAACGATCCATATTGTGAATTGATCACTTGTAAAAATGGAATTGATTCATTTATTGCGAGTTTATAGATTGTTTTTAAAAAATTATTTCCATAGATTCCAAACAACCATGATGTGCGAATAATTATAAAATGATTTGTTTCAGCCATAATTGCTTGTTCACCAGCAAGTTTACTTTTTCCATAAACAGAAACAGGACTGGGCGGATCAATTTCAAGATATCCTTCCGGGATCCTACGTTTGCCATCAAACACATAATCTGTAGATATATGTATTAATTTTGCCCCAATATCATTGGCACCTTGTGCAAGATAAAGTGGCCCTTTCGCATTAACTTGAAACGCATGATCTGCCATGGTTTCACAGTCATCCACACGGGTAAAGGCTGAACAGTTAATTATGAAATCCGGTTGACTATTTGCCAACACCTTTTTCACCTGATCAGGATTGCAAATGTCTAGTTGTTCATGAGTATAGCCAGTTGTTTGATAATGATTCGATAGAATTCGCACGCAATCTGCGCCAAGTTGTCCACCAGCGCCGAGCACAATTAATTTAGGTTTCATTGAAGTTCTCTTATAAATTCAGTTATGAATGCTTATCAGTCAAAAAATATCCATTTTCGATTTCTCGTAACTTAATATATCGCATAAACATTGAATGCGCTGAGTTAATTGCAATAATAAAGCCTGGAATGCCATCTAAAAAGCCACGCTTCCATACATAAACTTCCAGGAATTTACCGAAAGGTCTTAGAAGCATACGCCATGTTTTAAAGCGTTTGCCTTCATCATAAAGATTGTGAGACTGCAACGAGGAATAGCGATTTGACGTATTCTCCATACCTTCAATTAAACCATCAAAAGGGTAATGTAGAATATCTTTTGTTAGTTTACCGATTTGGCCATCAATTTCAACACGTTCATGAACTCTTTCGCCAATCCATTTTGCACAGGTTCGTTTGAACAATCTGAGTTGGCGATCGGGATAAAATCCACTGTGATTAATCCATTGACCATGAAAAGAAGTGCGACGCGGCACATAATAGCCTTCTTTGGCAGATGGATCTTGAATGATTTGTCTGATTTCATCTTTCAATTCATCAGAAATCGCTTCATCAGAGTCCAGACTAAATACCCACTCAGTTGTGGCATGAGATAAAACAGCGTTTTTTTGATCGATAAAACCAGTCCATGCGCGTTGATATGCTTTGTCAGTAAATTCTTTAACTATTTCAAAGGTGTTATCCTTGCTTCCATGATCCACAACAACAATTTCGTCTGCCCAGGTTGAAGATTCCAGGCATTTACGAATTGTTTTTTCATTATCTCCGCATATGATACATACGGATATTGACATATTCCCTCCTTATTTCATTAATGGGTCATTGTCTTTGAATAAGACCGAATCAATCCAGGCTTTACCTGAACCTTCACCCGAATATTTTTACCAGTTGTATAAAAGCCCCTGATCATATTAAATTGTGAATTTTCAATTGTTTCAATTTCAAGATCTTCAGCCGATGCACCAGTCGCGATTGCCTTTTCTTCAAGCAATCTGGTTGCTGTTTTCAATGCATCCTCATTTGTAAAGTTTCTATTAATTTTTTCAAGATAGTTATTCTCAGGAGCAGTTATGTACCCTTGTTCTGTATCAGCAAACAGGGAGACCTCACAGGTCGTTCGTGCCAAAGCTGCACCAATCGCATTGGCAACGCCCCATTTTGGTGCAACCCTGACATGCTTTGAGGTAAGTGATTCCAAGCGTTTGCTAAAGAAAGGTGCGGGGCCTCCCAATGCTAAAATGTCAGTTGGGTTGACCTTTTTACCTTGCAAAATCTCATGAACAGTATATACAGGTTGCGAATTGATTCTATCAACCATGCGGTTAGCTTCAGAAAGAATTTTCTCACAGGCAACATTTAAAACCTTTTGAGCTGTGCCTTTTAGCGATAATTTCATTTTTTGCGCTAGTTTTTCAAATCCCTTAATGGCCAGTTGTTTATCACCACCTTCAATGGGATCATCCAAAACAAACATGGCATCAGTTGGCGTTGGTTCTGAACCACCAAAAGCCATTGCCGGACCATTGCGATCAGGGCCAATGGTAATTGTGCCATCATTAAAACGCACAACTGAGTCACCACCCAATCCAATGGAATGTGTTTTTAATGATCGAATCAACGTTTTGTAACCTGCCAGTTCGATTCCCATTGGGTCAAGCAATGGCACACGATTGACCACAATTGCCATATCAGTAGTTGTTCCACCAATGTCCAAGATCAGTGTATCAGTATTTTCTTGCGTGTAAGGAATGGCGCCCATGACACTTGCCGCCGGACCGGACAAAATAGTTTGACCGGGTTGTGTAAGGGATGCCTGTAAATTCATTGTGCCTGCATCGGCTTTTAACGTATAGATGGGGACGTCCAGTCCATGTTCTTTAAAAGATTTGTTGATAGATTCCAGAAATAATTGATTCTGCGGATATACCGCTGCATTGATAAAAGTCGTTGCAATACGACGTGGAAAATTGAGTACGCCTGCCAATTCATGCCCTTGAATGATCACATCAAACCGATTCTTTATAAGCTCAGCAATTTGTTTTTCATGAATCGGGTTTCGGGTCGAAAATTTACCAACAATTCCCACCTGTCTGATACCCATTTTTTCCAGATGATCGGCAATCGCATGAATTTCTTTTTTATTAATTTGTTGAATCTCTCGGCCACGATGATCAATGGAGCCGGAAACAATATGATATTCGTCACCCATTCTAAAAAGAGCTGGATCAATCCCCGGTCCACTGGATACAATCATGCCGACTGGTGACGTCTTTTTTTCAACGACAAGATTGGTGGTCAGGGTTGTGCTTAGAACAGCGCGTTTAATTGATTCCACCTCGGTGTCATCAATAACCGCTTTAATTCCTTGCCAGACACTTTCAAACAAATTTTCCTTGTTTGTGGGAAATTTGGCTTCCTGAAGAACCCCTTTTGGTCCCAATAATACGACATCTGTATGGGTTCCACCGACATCAAGTCCAATGATCATCATTACCTCCTTAATTGAACGGATCTGTGGTCTATCCGCATGTTGATTCAATGCTCAAAAATGCTTTAAAAAAACTACTATAAATAAAACACGTTGATGATACAATAATTAATTTTATTATTGGATCAAAAATTGTTGTAGTCATTGTGCTAAAAGCACTTATTTTATTAATTTCAATATGTTATAATTGCATAATAATTCGAATAAAGCGTTGATCATAAAACTGTTTACGAAAAAAGCAGCTTGCGGACGTTTATGCGTTTTCATTAGAAAAGATGCTTTGATGTGTGATCCTTTTTTTTCATAATCGAACAATTTTGTTAAAGGTATGGTTGAAAATATTTGTATAAACAACTGAGGTGTTTTTTAAGCTTGCCCTATGGTATTTTTTGTTTTATAGAAGTAAGCAATAATTGAGAATATGTTAATATAAATGATGACTTTTAATTATTACAAAAAAAGAGGAAAAAATGATCAGTACGCGTAAATTATCATTGGTAACATTTGTATGGATAATTTTTTGGGTAGGTCTGATAGGTGGGATTGCTTTTGTGTATGTAGAGCGAACCATTGAGTTGATAGCAAATCAACTAACGCCATTTGTGATGCAAACGAACAAGCCCTCATCCCATGAATTGATGATTATAACGCAAATCAATTTAACCCTTGAAACATTGAAAACATATTTACCTTTTGCACTATCCGCTTTGTTTTTAAGCGCATCGTTATTGTTATGGTTATGCATTCGATTTCATGTGGTACGTGCTATTCGGAAAGATCGTCCTGAAGCGTCTGAAAAAGAACCTGCCAAGAAAACAAAACAATTGGATAAAAAAAATGTTGAACCTGCTGGACCAACCAAACAAGAACGTAAACGAAATGAACGTTTTCGTTCGTTGCATTTAATATCATTGCTTCAACGCGAAGGCCGATTGCTGGATTTCTTTAACGAAGATTTAGAAAACTTTAATAATGAACAAATAGGTGCCGCTGTCCGAAAAATTCATACAGACTGTAAATCAGCCATTCAGAAATACATTGGTCCCAAACCCATTATGGATCAAGATGAAGGTGAAAATGTTACCATTGAACCTGGATTTGATCCTTCATCCATAAAAATGACCGGCAATGTATCTGGTAAACCGCCATTTAAAGGAACACTTCAGCATCGGGGATGGCGCTGTTCAAAGTTTGAAATGCCGGGTCTATCCAATGTGAAAGATCCAAATATTATTGCACCGGCTGAGGTTGAAATTCAATAGGATAAAAAAATCGACTTTTTGATCATTCGAATAATAATTATCGTCCATGTAAGATAACAATCGCTCTTTATTAGGAAAGATATACCTTACCTATTAGATATCAATAATTTGTAACAATGGAGGATCCCATGAATCTTTTTTCACCAGTAACATCGCTTTGTCAGTTTGCATATCAAACGGCAAGCAAATCATTATCACCTGTTTCATCAATTTTTTACAATACAACTGATTCGTTGCATCGTACATTGCATCCCATCATTTCTCTGGTTGACAAACGAATATTGCCGCCTCGAGACTTATCAACAGTGACTTCATTTGATCCAGAAAGTGAAGCATCACCAGAGGAGGCCGATTTGACACACGATGCAAAGAACGTCATCTGGTCCGGTGTCGAAGATTTGTATCGTACAGGTGTGTTTCCAGGAATCAGCTTTTGTTTACGCAGGCATGGAAAAGTTGTTCTTAATCGCGGCATTGGTTATGCACGTGGCAATGGGCCCGGCGATCCAACCGGGTCGGAACATATTCTAATGAGACCCGATACGCCTGTTTGTCAATTTTCGGCGTCTAAAGTCATTACTGCCATGTTAATCCATTTGTTAGTTGAACGAAAAGAAATTGATCTTCTAGATCCGGTTGCCCATTACATTCCAGAATTTGGTACACATGGCAAGGACAAGACTTCTATTTATCACATAATATCGCATCATGGTGGAATTCCCCGACCACCTGAAGATGCAGATCCATCCCTGTTGTTTGATCTTGAAGAATTTGTTCAGGTTTTATGTAAATGCAAACCCGAATCACAGGGGGGGCGTCGCATGGCCTATCATGCCATTACAGGTGGTGCGATTCTTGCGGAAATTATTCGGAGAGTCACTGGTATGAACATTCGAGAGTTTCTCAATGAAACAATACGAAAACCATTGGGCTTTCGATATTTTAATTATGGGCTAGAAGATGAAGATCTGGATAAAGTGGCGACCAACTATGCCACCGGGCTTCCATTAATTTTTCCTTTCTCGAATATTGTCAAGCGAGCATTGAGCGCATCATGGAACGAAGTGGTCGATATTTCAAATCAACGAGAATTCAAACAGGCAATTATTCCAGCGGGAAATTTGTATGCGACTGCTGATGAAATGAGCCAGTTTTTTCAAATGATGCTCAATGGGGGGGAATTGAATGGGGTCAGAATTTTTCAGCCCCTGACCATTCAAAAGGCAGTGATGGAATCAGATAACATGAAATTTGATGGCACCATGGTGCTTCCCATGCGATATAGTGCAGGCCTTATGTTAGGGGCATCGCCAGTAGGCATGTGGGGACCATTTACATCATCTGCATATGGGCATATTGGATTTATCAATATATTCTGTTGGGCGGACCCGGAAAGAGATATTTCTGTTTCGCTGCTGACAACTGGTAAGTCTTTGATCAGTGAACATCTTTTGTATATTGCGCAATTATTGTCCTACATTTCATGGCATTGCCGCACTGTAGGGCTGCCTGGTGAAGTGACTGAGGTTTATTCCTCATATGTTCTTCCCATTCAAAAGATTCTGCAACAGTATTTATTGCGATGGTAAAAAAGATTAACACTTTATGTTAAAAAAAATCACGATAATCATTTACTTCATTTTTTTTCTGCTTGTATCCAATGATGGATCGGCCATGACGATTCAAGAGGAAATTAAACTTGGAGAAATTTTTTCAAAACAGGTGTGCGCACATTTCTCAATGATCGAAGACCAGGACATTCTTTCATATGTTACCTATGTTGGAAATCGATTACTCAAGGCTGTACCAGAAAAACATTTTAATTTTAAGTTTTATGTGATTCGTGAAAAAAACTATAATGCATTTGCTGGGCCGGGCGGGCATATTTTTATTCATTCTGGCTTGATTGAGGCAATGACATCAGAATTAGAGCTTGCCGGCATTATGGCCCATGAAATTGCCCACGTAATTTGTCGTCATATTTCCGAAAGAATAGAACGATCCAAACCTGTCAATCTCGCGGCAATGGCTGGTACGATTGCAGGTATATTGGTGGGTGGAGATGTTGGTGCTGCAATGGTTATGGGATCTGCCGCTGCTCAGCAAAGCATGTTTCTGGCCTACACACGAGAAAATGAACGTGAGGCCGATCAAAATAGCCTGAGATACCTCAGAGATGCTAAGTACAATGGCCTGGGGTTACTATCCATTTTAAAAAAAATAAAAAAGCAAAATTGGATTGATGTCAGTGGTATTCCTACCTATGTGATGTCTCATCCGGCAATCAGTGAGCGTCTGGTATATCTTGACACCACAATGAATGCCAAACCAGAATTTACAAGATCACCTGATCAGTTAAGATCTTTTTCATTCAACAAAGTGAAGATGCGTATTCAAGCATTATATAGCAATATTTACCCCACACACTCTTTCGAAAAACAACTCGAGAAAAATCCGGATGATTTCTTAGGACTGTATGGTTATGGTCTTAGGATGGCTGTTTCCGGTAAACGAAAACGAGCGGTAAAAACATTAAAAAAAGCATTGAAAATTCGACCTTTTGATTCGGATATTTTGAGAGATACCGGCATTGCAAATTATTATGCAGGTAATTATTCTCAGGCATTTACGTATTTAAAAAGTGCCAATAATATTGATTCAAATGATTATGAATGTCAATTTTTTCTGGGTCGTACATATGAAAATCTGGGGAATACAGATTTAGCAGTGAGTATATTTGAACGTTTATTGATTACCAATCCAAAACAGAATAGAATATATTATCATCTTGGCACACTCTATGGTCGCATTGGAAAAATGGGTGATGCACATTATCATCTTGGGATTTTTTATCAGAAAAAAAATAATATGAAACTGGCACGTTTTCATATTAAAAAAGCGATGACACTTATTGATCAATCATCAAGTCGATATAAAGAGATGGAAGATCTATTAAAAACGCCCTCTCGTAAAAAAGGATAAAATTAAATGAAATCCAATCAAACAGTTATGTTAATTATTTTGGATGGTTGGGGCTATCGCTCTGAATCATCATGTAATGCCATTGCACAGGCAAAAACGCCATTTCTGGATCACCTATTTAAAACCTATCCACATACATTGTTAAAATGTTCGGGCAATGCTGTTGGACTTCCTGATGGTGTGATGGGGAATTCGGAAGTGGGACATTTGAATATTGGCGCAGGGCGTGTTGTCTTACAGGATATGATGAGGATTGATGCTGCCATTGAAAACAACACCTTGCAGACCAATCCAGTTTTTACTGAATTGATATCCAAAATAAAACATACAGGCGGCCAATTGCATCTGATGGGCTTACTTTCTGATGGCGCTGTTCATAGTCATATTAATCATTTATTTGCATTGATTTTGATGGCAAAATCTCAACAGATTCCAGTTCGTATCCATGCAATTATGGACGGCAGAGATACCCCGCCGGACAGTGGATTATCATACTTGAAACAACTTGCGCAATTTATCGAAAAGAATCACTGGGGACAGATTGCGAGTATTTGCGGAAGATTTTACGCCATGGATCGAGACAAACGATGGGAGCGAATTGCACGCGCTTATGATATGTATACTTCTGTTCAAACGCATACCGCATCTGATGCTTTCCAGGCCATTCAAAAATCTTATGAACATGGCGAAACAGATGAATTTGTACTTCCAACCTCTATGATTTCTGATAATGGCCCTGATGACAATATTCTCAAGGATGGTGATGGTGTTCTATTTTTCAATTTTCGTGCAGATCGTGCAAGAGAAATAACAGCTGCATTGACACAGGAGCAGTTTGATTCTTTTGAGCGAAAGTGCCAGCCAAAGCTTGCCGGGTATGTGTGTATGACACAATATGACAGCCATCTGAATTTACCAGTTGCCTTTCCACCAATTCAACTGAAACAAATTTTGGGTCAGGTGATTTCTCGGGCAGGATATCATCAATTGCGTATTGCTGAAACAGAAAAATATGCACATGTCACCTATTTCTTTAATGGCGGAGAAGAACGTGCTTTTGAAAATGAAGATCGAAAATTGATACCATCGCCTCGTGAGGTAGAAACCTATGATCAAAAACCGGAAATGAGTGCAAGTCAGGTTTCCCATGCTGTTCAGGAAGCTCTTTCATCAAAGGCTTACGATGTAATTGTTCTTAATTTTGCTAACCTTGATATGGTGGGCCATACCGGTATTATGAATGCTGCAATCAAAGCGGTTGAAACTGTTGATTACTGTGTAAAAGAAGTCGTTGAAAAATTATTGTCAATGGGCGGATTCGCCCTGATTACTGCCGATCATGGCAATGCGGAAATGATGTGTGATATAAATGGAAAACCCCACACAGCGCATACCACCTTGCCAGTCCCCCTAATATTGGTGAAAAATGATATCCATGCGACTTTACGTACTGATGGTGTTATTGGCGATATTGCACCTACTTTGTTGCAGTTGATGGGGATTCATCAGCCGAAAGAAATGACCGGAAAAACATTGCTTAGGAATACTTGAGAAAAAAGTTTTTCATTTATCTTGAACGTATAATCGTTTAGGAATGCTCTGAAAATAAGTTCCCCATTTGAAAAAATGTTCATCGGGGTTTTTGTTCTGTAGAGACGTCGCATGCGACGTCGTGCCAAACGATTATATGTTAAAGATAAATAGGGACGTTAATTTTCGAGCATTCCTTAGGAATACTCGAAAAATAATTTGAGTGTAACCAAAATGGCCGGAATTTAAATTATCACTTGCCATTTTTTGAACCAGGCTTACACAGAAGAAGATGAAATAAACACTGTATTTTAATCATCTTATTCATCTTCTTCTGTATAATCCTGGTTCAAAAAAATGAGGAGCAAATTGTATTCACCGGCCATTTGGGTTACACTCAAATGAAATCTTAAACCATTTTACATGAACTTACAAGGAGACATAATGGAATATCCATTACCAGAAAGCATAGGCAATCCTGATTTATTTGTTGGTCGTGAGGAAGAATTTGAATACCTCAATGAATGGTTGGGAAACATTCCAAAACG
>Ga0272440_1001218_pt1 | contig 21413 bp, 14 predicted proteins | sample SSMMMBAug17_FD_192440 | JGI IMG/M metagenome (GOLD analysis project Ga0272440, IMG submission 192440) | Marine sediment archaeal communities from Little Sippewissett salt marsh, Falmouth, MA, United States - SSM-MMB-Aug17 | ecosystem: Environmental > Aquatic > Marine > Wetlands > Sediment ...
AATATATCAATTCCAAAAAAACGATTGGCAAGATGAAAAGTGCAAAATTGTCTTTTGTGGTCATTTCTGAAAGTTTTTTTGTTTTGTTGTTCTGACATTAGAAACTCCTTTGAAGTATTATCTTTTTTAGTGGACGCAGTGGACGCAGTGGACGCAGTGGACAAAGTGGACGCAGTGGACAAAGTGGACGCAGTGGACAAAGTGGACAAAGTGGACGCAGTGGACAAAGTGGACTTAGGTAATTTTCGAAAAAGAATTTACCAAAGTCTTAATTCCCCCCTTGAGGGGGGTTGAGGGGGGTTAGGGGGGTGTTCGTATTAATGGTACAAACTCAAAAACCCCCTCCCTCACAATACTGTTGAATTAAGGATAAATTATTGAATATTTTTTTAAATTTATTCAAGAAGCCAAGATCGAATTCCCCCCTTGAGGGGGGGAGGGGGGTGTTTTTGAGTTTGTACCATTAATACGAACACCCCCCTAACCCCCCTCAAGGGGGGAATTCAACCGAGACTTCTCACTATCTTATTAATATTCAAATATTTATCCTTAACTCAACAGCATTGGCCCTTACCCCTCTCAAGGGGGGAATTAAGACTTTGGTAAATTCTTTTCCGGAAATCACCTTAATAATAAATTAAGCGCCTAAATAAAAAAAAGCATCTGCAAAAAACAGATGCTTTTTTAATTGTATTCTAAATAATAATGATTATTCTTTTTCAGCTTTGGCAAGTTCAATTATTTTTTCGGCAAGTTGTGAGGGTACTTCTTCATAATGAGAAAATTTCATAGTAAATAGACCTCGACCACCGGTCATGGAATTTAGATCTGGGGCATATGTTAAAAATTCAGCCATAGGAGCATTAGCCTTTATAACTTGATTTTTTCCTTTTGTATCCATTCCTAAAACTCTTCCTCTACGATTACCATTAAGATCCCCCATAATATCGCCCATATATTCATCAGGTGTAATTATTTCTACTTTCATTATTGGTTCAAGTAATACAGCTTGTGCCTGTTCTGCGGCTTTTTTAAATGCCAAGGAACCAGCAATTTTAAAAGCCATTTCAGAAGAATCCACGCTATGATAAGAGCCATCATCTAAAATAACTTTAAAGTCAATACATGGAAAACCAGCTAAAACACCTCTTACAGCTGATTCAACAATTCCTTTTTCAACAGCAGGAATATATTGTTTAGGTATTGAGCCCCCAAAAATTTTGTCTTCAAAAATAAAACCTTCACCTCTTGGCAATGGTTCCATTTGAATCCAGCAGTCTCCAAACTGCCCATGACCGCCTGTTTGTTTTTTATGTCTTCCCTGGACTCTTACTTTCTTTTTAATTGTTTCTCTATAAGGAACCTTTGGCTGCTTTAAAATAACTTCAACTTTAAATTTTCGCTTAAGTTTTTCAACAATAGAATCAATATGAATTTGACCTCTGCCCGAAAGAAGGATCTCTTTAGTTTCAGAATTTCTTTCAATTTTTATTGCTGTATCTTCTTCCAAAATTCTTGAAAGAGATGAAAATATTTTATCTTCATCACCTTTTGATTTTGGTGTTACTGAATATGTTATTAGTGCAGGTAAAGGTTCTGCTGCTTTATAAATAATTTTGTTAGATTCATCACAAATTGTATCTCCAGTAAAAGTTTCCTTTAATTTTGCAACAGCAACTATTGAACCAGGGAAAGCTTGAGAAATTGTTTTTTGTTCTTTACCAGTTATTTTTAATAATTGACTAAAACGTTCTTTTGTCTGCCTGGTTGAATTATAAAATACTCCATCTTTTCCTAATTTTCCTGAAAAAATTCTAAATATTGTTAGTCTTCCAGCATATGGATCAGCCATTGTTTTAAAAACAAGAGCAGAAAATGGTTCATCAGAATCAGGTTTACGTTCAATATCTTCGTCGCTGTCAATTTTTTTACCAGTTTTTGGATCTCTATCTATTGGTGATGGCATGCAATTAATAATAAAATCTAATAATCTGTCCAGACCAATATTTTTAGTGGCAGATCCGCATAGGACAGGTATAAATGTTCTTGATAAAGTTCCTGTTTTCAATGCTTTTCTAATTTCATCATCAGACAATGTTTCTCCTTCAAGATAACGTTCTATTAATTCATCATCAGCTTCAGCAACATTTTCAACAAATTCTTCTCTGGCATTTTCAACTTCATCTTTAATATCATCTGGAACATCTCCAATGGTAACTTTTCCATTCTCATCATAAGTATATGCTTTTTGGTCAATTAAGCTAACGAGACCTTTAAAGTCTGTTTCAGATCCAATTGGAAAATGAATTGTAATTGGCTTTATATCAAATGATTCTTTTAAATCATCCATAGCTTTTTGAAAATTTGAATTTTCTCTATCCAATTTATTTAAAAATATTACAGAAGGTAGATTATATTCACCTGCAAATTCCCATGCCTGCTCAGTCTGAACTTTTACACCATCCATTGCATCAACTACAAAAACCGCTCCATCAACTGCCTGTATACATGTTCTGGTTTCATTAAAAAAATTCTGATCACCAGGTGTATCAATTATACTTATATCATATTTTTTCCAGGGTACCTGATGAAAGCCAGAATTTATTGATGTTTGACGTTTTATTTCTTCTGGTTCAAAATCCAAAGCCGTGTTTCCATCCTCAACACGACCTAATCTTGTTATTATACCTGCGTTGAATAACATGGCCTCAGCCAGAGATGTTTTGCCTGCTCCTCCATGTGCTACAATCGCTATATTTCTAATTTTTTCAGATAATTCACTCATGAAAACTCCTTTAAAAAAAATTAATTTATTTTATAAAAAACAAAGATTTATATATATTTATAAAAAAAAATCAAGTAAAAAATAATAAATATTTGAAAATGTGATAAAAAATTAATAAAACTCCAATTAGTATTTGAACGAAAAATGAATTTTTGGTCAAGAACAAGGAAGACAAGAAAAATAACCGGATGAATATATTAAATATTTTGAGGATTATTATTTTTGTCTGACGCAGTTATTAGCGAAAAGGGGGCGTTCAGACACAACGCATAGGTCTACAAGTTTTGTGTATTTTTAACTATTTAATATCCTTAACGATCTTGTTCCCACGCTCCAGCGTGGGAACATTTTTTAGTCACTCCAGCGTCGAGTGATAAGTTAATTACTGGCTTATTTGAATCGACGCTGGAGCGCCATAAATAAGTTCCCACGCTGGAGCGTGGGAACAAGATCGTTAAGGATATTAAATAGTTAAAAGTACACAAAACTTGTAGACCTATGCGAGACACAAATTAATTAAATTTTATTATACTCATTAATACAGCGTTATTGCCTTTAATATGTATTTCAAGCACAGGTACTTTTGAAATTTCCATGTAATATAATGATTCATATCCTTGAGTGAGTTTGAAATTTACAGATTTAATATTACTAAGTATTTTAATCTCAAAAATATTACATTTACAAATATTTTCGTAAATTTTCCAGTTTGAATCAAATAATCTCCATCTAAGTACTGCATTATTTTTAAAAGCTTTTATTGTATCAATTATTTTAATTGCTTTGTCTTCAATTATAATAGACCTTTGATGGAAACATTTTTTATAATCAATATAACTGGCTTTCCATGAGATTTTACTATTTGAACAAATTATTTTTCCAATACTTTTCATCTTTGTCCAGTTTCCAAATAAAAATCTGCCTAAAATTGGCATTTGATCATGATTATCAAATTGAATTGAATTATGAGATTCAATGCCGGAAAAATATCTATGAAAAAAATTATCAGTATTATAACTAAAACTTCCACCATCTCGAAGAATATTGATATTATCAAACCATAAATCCAAATGTAGAGAATCAGCATGACATGGTCTGAAATTATAATTTGAAAATCTAAGATACGCAATAATTTGTTTTTGTAAATTTGTTAACCAGTTAATTCTTACATAGCCACCATCTGGAAAAATAATATATTGTTTTTGCATAGGTAGATTCTTATTTTTGGGAATTTGGATATTAAGCCAGTATAGTGCTTCATCCCAGGGGCCGTCTTGATAAGCTCTTTGATCAAAAAAAAGAACATAAGCTGTTTGAATAGAAGGCCTCATGTCAAGATAATCACAGGATGTTAGATTATATACTCTTGAGCCGTCATTTGCGCCAAGATTTGGCCCTGTTCCTGTTTCAGGATTTATCATTTCAAATAACCATTTTATTGCATGCCCTGCTTTTTGATAATACAAAATACTAAATTTTTCTTGTTTTGAGTACTTTCGAAAAAATTCAACAATATTTAACGTATCTATTAATAATCTATGATAATTTAATGAATACTGGGAAAAGCTTCCATCATCATGAATTAATTGATTAACTCTATTTTCAAGCCAATATTTTCCTTTATTTAAAAAAAGCATTGCTTTTTTTTTATGTTTTTTATTTTTTGATATAATTGTCAGCCATACTCCAGCTATATACAAAGCAGCAGCTTCACTTGTCCCATGATTATTATTTTGAGCAATAGCATATTGGATTGTCATCAATATGCGGCTGCAATGAATTATAATAAATTCAATTAACTCACTTGTTGTTTCTTTATTATTATTAGTTAAATACCAAGTAATTAAAACCTGAATTACTCTAATTGAGGCTTCCTGACCACATTTCCAATTAGGGCCTGAATAGGGTGGATTATTTTCGAACCAATCTAAAGACCATTTATTTAAAAGATTGTAAAAGGCTCTATTTCCAGAAATAAGATATGCGCGAGACAGTAAAATAGAAAAGTTAAATCTTGATATTTCCCATATAGTTTTAATATCTCCAAAATTATTATTAAATTCGTTAATTTTTGAAAAATGGGTATTATAATCTTTATATTTTTTATTATTAAAGGGATTTTTAAACCAATCAGGGGGGCTGCCAATATAAAAGTATTTATTCGAAAACAGCTTCATATAACCATGAGAAAGAAGACTTGCTTCTTTTAAAAAATTTGTATTATATAAAAAAAGGCTTTGATCATAGTTTCGGCCGCAATGTAGGGGCGAACCTTGTGTTCGCCCATTTTTTATCGAACCTTGTGTTCGCCCATTTTTTATCGAAAACAAAGGGGGGAACATAAGATTCTCACCTACATTGTGTCTGAAACTATGATTAAAGCCTAAAAAAGAATTATTTTCGTTTATTATTTTTATATTATTATCATTTATATTAAATAGTTGAAAAATTATTTTTTTGTTTTGATCTTTGTTTAATTTTGTAATTATGCCGGTATAAATTTTAATGCGATACAATAGAACAGAAATTATTTCTTTAATTCCAAGTTTTGGAATAATTTTTAATATATCAATTATTTTTAAAAATTTTTCAAACATTTAAAATTTGCTTAACTATTATTAAAATCCTGCTTTGGTTTTTCGATTTTCGTATGGACTGACACGGACAAACACAGACTTACACTTCACATGATTCGAAAAACAAAAGCGGGTGCAACATATAGTCCATTTTTCTATGGTTTTTCTAATAATGTCTGTTATTATTAAACACAGTTGGAAATAGATTCTTATCAGTGTGAGGAATAAATTTTGCGGCACTGAATCTATTCATAAATTCCTGATTTACATTTAATTCCATATATGTAATAGAATCTCTAATTTTTTCAATATTTTGAGTTTTTGAAATGGAACTTAATACTAATGATGCACCTTCAAGAGAACTGTTTCCTAGTGGTTTATATTTATCGAGCGGAAGGTCTGGGATCATTCCAATTGTAATTGCAGATTTTGGATTTATATAATTACCAAATGTTCCAGCAATATAAAAATTTGATAAATCTGAAAAGGAAATTCCGACACTGTTTGTAATTGTACGTAAAATTGTGTACATGGCAGCTTTAGACCTTATAAGGCTTTCCAAATCTGCCTGACTTATTGAAAGATCAGATGATATAGATGAATTTTCATTTTTTACAACAATAAAATGCAATATTTCATCAATATATTTTAGTCTATTATTGCATTTTTCTGGAACAAATTTACCTCTAATATCAATCATTCCAGAAATAAATAAAGCAGCAGCAAGGTCAATAAAACCAGATCCGCAAATTCCAACAGGTTTTTGATTATCGATTGTAAAAAATTCAAAATCATTTATATCTGAATTAAATTGTATCTTTTCAATTGCGCCAGGACATGCTGTTATACCTATTTCACTTACCCCGCTTTCAAGGGCTGGTCCTGCAGCTCCTGCACATGCTATCATCCAATCTTTATTACCTAATACAACTTCAGCGTTTGTTCCAACATCAACTAATATTGAAGTTTCTTTTGAATTATAAATATTTGAGTATAATATACCTGAAATAAGATCGCCTCCAAAATATGATCCAATATTTGGAAAAATTAATACTTGTGAACGTGGATTGGCTATTATTCCTAATTTAGATGCTTTAATAAGTCCGAAATTGTTTATAACAGGAATATATGGCTCCCGAATAATCCAATGAGGGTCAAGCCCCATAAGAAAATGAGTCATTGCTGTATTGCCTGCAATTGCTATACAATAAATGTCTTTATTAGAAATAGAGCTAATACTGCAAAGTCTGGTTATTTGATTATTAATTTCTTGAATTAATAATTGATTAAGCTCCTTAAGCCCATCATTCTTTTCTGCATAATGTATCCTTTGTAAAATATCCGGGCCTATTTGAATTTGAGGATTATCAAAAGTCAGTTCATTTATTTTATTACCATTTGTTAAATCAATAAGTCTCATTACAATCCTGGTAGTACCTAAATCAACAGCAAGACCAATAATATGATGATTTAAATCTGAATTATTTTTTATATCTATTAAAATACATTTATCTCTATATTTGAAAAAAGTACATAAAATATTATAATCATAACTTCTTATTAACTGAGGAATTTCCTTTAACAGATCATAATCAATATCAACATATCTTGTTTTAATTTTGTTCTTTAAAGCTTGAATAATTCTATCTGCATCACCAATATTGTTTGATAAACTTGGTCTGGGTAAATCAAGAGATATAACCCATGAATCTTTTTTTAAATCCATTACAACCTCCAATAATATATTGAAAATATTAGAAATACAAAATTAAAAATTTTTGAGGTATTTTTGTTATTACTTTTTTTCGGAAATCATCTTAAGATAATTGGAAAAATCAAAGTAAGCTGAATTATAATATTTATTATCTTTAAGCAAAAAATTTAATGAACTGGAATTTTTCTATTTTTTATAATACTATGCAATCTTGGTGTGAATTTTTTATTTTGTGCCAAAAGATTACTATAATATCTAATAATTAATATAGTTATTATAAAAAAAGTTAAACTAAAAATTATGGAGCTTATATTTTCGTCAAGATATAGAAAATTTGCCAATTCAAGACCAATAAATCCACCAAAAATTAAAAAAATTACAGGTACCATGTACATTAAAAATGATAATATAAGCAAAGATGAAGTTGGAATATGAAGTTTAACAAAGTCTCCTTGTTTTGCCCCCAGTAAATTTTTAACTTCAACTTCTAAATCATCAGATGAGCCGCTCATTGTACTGCATTCATCTTTTGAAGAACAATGTTCACACATTTTTTTTCTTTGAGTTTTTACAATTATAGTATCATTTTTAACTTTTAAAACTAAACCAATCTCTGTTGCCATAAAAAATCCTTTATATATAATTTTTTAAAATTCTTAAAGGCCTTGGAGTCTAAATCTTCAGTCAGGAATGCTCCAAAAATAAAATGCTTATTATTCTTGATCGTACAAAAAATAAGGTCATGTAGAGACTTAGCATGCTACGTCTCTACAGTACAAAAAAACCAATAAGATCATTTTATGAAATAGGGAACTTATTTTTTTAGCATTCCTTGGCGGTTTTGTTTTTTTTATCTTAATCCAGCAGTTCAGACTGCTGATATAAACTTTTTAAACGCTGCAACTCTTTTTCTAAATTATCAGCGCGCTTACGTTCAGCTTCAGCATTCTTAATAGCTTGGTTAGCCTTTTTACGCTCCTGCTGGTATTCTTGTAATATATACTTACAGTACACATCATCATCAACAAGTGTTTTATATTTTGATTTTTTATAAAGATCGTCTAAACGAAACTGAAAATTTTTCAAGACTTTTGATTTTATTACACCCTGTGAATCTGGAAGAGTTTCTTGATATCTGCCATTTGAATTGAGAAAATAAAATTTTGTTTCTTTCTTCTTTCTATCAATAATAAAGTACTCCTTTACACCATAATTTTCATATTCGTGTTTTTTAACAACAGTATCGCGTTCAGTTTCTTTTTTATTTGAATCTGATAAAAATTCAAAACATATATCAAAACAACCTTTATAAGTTCTGTCAAATGGTTTCATTTGATCAGGATTATTTTTATGAATTAAAGCCAGATCTGGTTTGCGTATTGATGACTTATTATTTATAACTAGCTTAAAACCTATTTCAAGCCCAATTAAGTTTCCCTCATTATATACTTCTAAATATTGCATTAATAATCCAAAAAACCAATAATAAATCGTAAAACTTTCAAAATCAGACACAGGTTTTTCCTCCATTATTCCATTGTTCCACTCTAAAACAATGTCAGATAATTCGTAGTAATTTTCCCAATAATCGTTTTCAGATACCTTTAATCCATCATATTTGAGAAAATCGTATGATTCGTCTGATGTATATCTTTTTTTGTGGTTCTTCCTTTTCACATCATAGGAATAATTTGAAAATATTGCATTTGTTTGGGGTTTTGAAAGCAATGCTTCCACTTTAACCTCCTTTGTGATAATTATTATTACGCTATTTAATTGAAATTTTTAGATTTTTTTCACATTGTTATTGATTTTCACATAATATTTTTTAGAAATCAATACATTTTTAACTTGTGCCAAAATTGGCTTAACTTGAGTTTAGATGATTTCCGAAAATAAATATAAGCGCCATTATAATTCAAATATCAGAAGACGATTTCTTAGAGACAAGGGATGCCTTGTCTCTAAGGTGATTTCCGAAAAAGAATATACCAAATAATTAAGGGGCATCCAGTTTGTAGTTCCGCCTTTAGGCGGTTCTTTTATTAATTATTAATGGAGTGCAGTCGCTTATATACAGCAAACATTTGATTATTAATAAATATAAAAACTTTTATATTTCAGTAAGTTATGGGTGTTGTCGCCTTAAAGTGACTGCACCCTTATTAATGTGCCCTGGGACTTTAAAAGAACCGCCTGAAGGGGGAACTACAAACTGATTTGAATCCCTGGTATTTTCTTTTTCGGAAATCACCTTATTTCATTTAATATCGAAGATAATATATCAGAATTATAATATGCAGAAAGTCTAGCCTTAATCCTTTCTTCTAAATACCCATCAGAAATTAGTTCATTAATAGCCGGGGTTACAATTTCTATGACTTCATTAATAATCATTTCTTTCGTAACTCCAAGATCTTCCATTAAAACGTCTAAGTACTCATTTCCATATTTTTCAAAAAAGTAGTTTACTAATTCCTTGTATATTCCTTCGAAGTATTGAGTTTTCCTAAAATGAAACCAGAAGTCAAAACCAATAATTATGAAATCTTCCATATCATTGTCATCAATTGAATTGAAGTATTCTGATAAAGGATGCCTGGCAATGGACTCCCAAATTTCGTCACCTGTTTCTAAAATTTGGTTTGCATCAAGAAATTCTATTAATAATTTTTTACTATATTCAATAATTTTATCATTGTTTTTTTCTATATAGTTCTTTACCCTGTTTTCAAAAAAAGCATCTAAAATTGATAATAATGGCATAATTTTACTAAATGCTGTTTTTCCTTTTTGAAGAATGGCGGAAATCACTGGAACCTTTATATGAAATTTACTTTCTGTTAATGAATACTCTTTGATGCTTGTATATAAAATATTTGATATCAATTTACAATATGTCTGACTATCCATTACACGATTAATAACTTCATTCCTGACTTTAATAAGTATTGCAGCTTTATCGATGATATCATCAAATTGTTTTTGTGCAAAAATATCTTCAAACAATGTCTGTTGATTTTGCAATGAAGTCAAGACTTTCCTGCTCATCTCACCAGCCAATTCAGTGATTCCTCCAGCAACAGGTGCTTCAACTACTATTCTGCGTATTAAATTTATAATTTGTTCAGGTGTTACAATATCTTGTAATGTCATCTTATTAAATCGATTAAAAGCCGCAGTAAGCTCTTCTTCAATAATTTTTTTATATCCATCACCTGAAAGACTATCTAATTCAAATTTCACATGGGCGTCACGTAATTTTGATAAATGATTATGATTCACCATTTTCTCCTTTTTTAAATAAGTTATATGATGAAGCTCCCAGTAAAAAGATACTAAGCTTTTGAATCAAATGATTTACTATGTCATTATTTTGAATGTCATGTTTTATAATCATTTCTAAACCATCTGAGCTTGCAATCCTTAACATTGTCTCTGATATTAATGAAATATCTTCAAAACCTATCTTTAATTCTTGATCAATTTTATGTAAATGTTTTGAAAGCTTTTCAGTAAGCTTTTTTTCTGAGTTTGAAATTGAATTGCGTAAGGCCTCTGAGCTTCCTGTACGTTCTTGAAAAAATAATCTTAGAAGATATTCATTATTTTTCATATAATCAATAAATGATTTCGCAAATGATACTGTAAAATTTTCAATGAATTGCGTTAATATATTTAAAGAATCATTTTCAATTTTGGTAAAAGACATTTTGTCAATTAATCGGCCAAGCCATTCATTTAATACAATAGCGCCATTATCTACCATAGCTACTCCTAATTCATCAATATCTCGAAAATGTCTATAAAAAGACGTTGGAGCAATTTTGGCTTTTCTTGCAACAGATCTAAGGCTCAAACTTGCATAACCCTCTTCTGAACATAACTCTAACGCTGCCTCTATTAAAGCAAGGCTTGTTTTTTCTTTTTGTTTTTTTATATCTTTATGAGTTCTCATAAAAAATCCTTTATACTATTATCGTTATAGTCAAATGACTTGATACCTTACATAGATATAATTTTATTAGATTACAACCATTGGTTTTATTATTATAAAACTTGTTGTTACAATCATAAAAACATTTGTAAGTATAATTGTATAGTGGATTAAAAATCATAATGCAATAATAAATCTATAATTCTTTTTTCTTTAAGAATTGAAATGCATCCTTTGCTGTTAACAATGGAATTTCTTCCATAGGCATATGGCCGACACCATCATATATAATAGTATGAGATGAAAACAAATCGCGTTCCCAATTTCTTAAAACATCAACTGGTACCCATGGATCATTTTTACCCCACATCAACAAAGTTGGTACTTTGATTTCAGTAATACCTTTTGAAAGACTATTTAAAGAACATTGAGATTTTAGAGTTTGGAATAAATTTATAAAAGAACCTCTATTATCTGAACTCATCACCATATCGAAATATAAATCAATTAATTCTTCAGTAACTTTGTTTTTATCTCCATAAATAGTTTTCACATTTCTATCAATAAAAATTCTAGGAGTCATCATAGACGCAATTGTTCTAAAAACAGGTTTGGTTACAAAATTTACAATCCATGGCAGATTTTGAGGATATCCAACAGCGTCGATCAAAATTAACTTGTTCACTTTTTCAGGATATCTGACAGAAAAATTCCATGCTAAATATCCACCAATTGAATTTCCTGTAATAAAAAAATCTTTTAAATTCAATTTTTGAACTAATTGATATAGAAAATGCATATAAGTATCGAGATTTGGCTTGCTTGATAAATATTTGGTAAGACCAAATCCTGGAAGGTCTATTCTAATAATTCTAAAATGAGGAGATAATATCTTTACCCATTCATTCCATGTATGCAATGAAGACAACATTCCATGTAAAAGTAATAAAATAGGTCCCTTTCCCTGATCACAATAATGTACTTTTATCCCATTAATATCTATAAATCGAGATTCAGGTAAAGTATATTTGTCCAACATATTTCTATAAGAAATTGATTTTAAACCTAAATTTGAAAAGTTCTGCATCATTGCTGACATTTTGTTATTATAGAACAACTCTTTTCTATAAGGAATTTTATAATTAAAAATTCCTTTTTTGGGTACACTAAAAAGGCTTTGCATATTTCCTGAAATTTTTTGATCTTTAATATCAGAATTTTTACCAATGAATGGAAAAAAATCAATCCCTATATTTTGTGTTTGATTTTTAGTGTTATTATTATTTGATTTTTTAAAGTTCTTCATTAATATGTTATTATTCCTTTCAAATTATTAATTTATTATTTCTAATATGGAAATATTAATTTTATGTTAAATATATTTTATTTAAGCTGCCTTTTTTAATTTAATTTCATCTTTAAGACCACTGAAGTAATCATTTTTTTTATTCATTTCTTTTTCACTATTATATGAAATTTTTTGCTGTGATGGGAAATTTATAATATTATTTTGTTTCATATCTGCTATTGAATGAGGGTGATTTGAAATCATATCTAATTCTGTTTTAAAATTATCTAAAATTGTTTGTGGATTTAAAACAAGTTTTTCATCACATGCCAGACCTACTGTAATATTGCCAGCATAGCTAATGAAACTGATGCCCATTCCAACATTCCCTGTTCGTGGTACCCAGAACATCATATTCTTTATTTTTTTTCCTGCAAGATACAAGGATTTAGCAGGTCCGGGTACATTAGACATTACAGCAGAGCCCTTATTAGCAACAAAGCAGACCAGCTTTTTCGTCAAATCTGATGGACATATACCAATAATTTTCAAAGCATGGTAGTTAATCGCTGCTTCAGGTGAAGCTTTGATTTTATCATTACGTTTTTTTACTTCATACAATCTTAAAATTGGATCTTCAATATGAATTGGTAATGCCAATGAAACTAAAGCAAATTTATTACCTAACTCATTTTCAGTTCCAGGTTTTCGGCGATTTATTGGCATAGAAACGTGTAAACTCAAATCATTCACAGAATTGTTGTTTTTTATCATATGCTTTCTTAAAACTCCTGTAATTGCGCTTACAAGTACATCATTTATAGTTGCATTATGCTTTTTGCCAATACTTTTAACCATAGAAACAGGGATAGCTTCTGTCCAACCTACATTTTTTCTTACACTTAATTTCCCCTTGAAAACTGACTCTGGATCTTGTTGCATAAATGTCTGTTTGTGAATAATTTCACTCAAATCAGATATGTTATTAGAAAAATTTTTGATCTTATCAAAATATGACAGCAGTTTTGATTTTTTTTGAAAATTTTTAACATTGTTTTTATCTAAAGTTTTGATATTTTTTTTCAATTTTGCAGGTGAAGAAAAAGATTTGATCATTTTTCTTGAATACGAAATAGGAGCTTGATTCATTTCTTTTGATTGTTTCTTAACACTTACATTCTCTAATTTTTTTTGAACATAATCTGAATCCGCTTCTCTATCACAAATAGACAAAATCGCATTAATAAGTGAAACACCATCAGCTATACAGTGATGAATTCTCCAAAAAAGAACACTTCCGCCATTATAATTATCAATTAAATGTACCTGCCATAATGGTTTTTCAGGGTCTAAAGGTGCTGCTGACAAATCACTTATTATTTCCTGTAAAGCCTCTTTATCAGCAGAACCTGGCAAAGCTATTCTCTGGACATGAGAGCGTATATCAAAGTTTTGATCTTTTTCCCACTTTGGTAAACCAACTCCCATCGATGGATATGTTATTTTTTTTTCAAATCGATCAAAAAATAACCACCTTTTTTTTATTGTTTCCTTTAATCTGTCAAAATCAAGTTGATGATCAAATTCAAAAACAGCAGTAATTACCATAAGATTTGTAGGCTCATCTAATCTAAGCCAAAAATTATCCATAGTTGTCATACTTTCTCTTTTCATAAATACCTCCTTTGTTGTGCATACAAATGCACAGATAATTGTTTTTATAAATGTAACTCAATATGTAAGAATATATGTTTCAACAATTGTAAGTACAAGTGTACGCATTAAGATAAATAATGTCAAGCCTTTTTTTTATTTTAATTTTACGAAGAAGTTTATGATTGATATATCTTATTAATATAATTAGCTTTTATTGCTCACTCAATATAACGAGGAGCCAAGAATGAAATATAAAAGTGGCAGAATATTTTTAACTAGCCAAAGAGAAACAATAATATATCAAAAAGTTGAATATATATAAAAGTTATGTTAATGAACAAAAAAACAAAAAGGGTCAAAATAACATTCATTAATATTATTATTGAGTAAAATAAATATGATTAATAAAAATCCAACAAAAACTAATGCATGGAAAAAATTACAAATTCATTATAATAATTACATGAAACATATTCATATGAATGAAATTTTTTCAAAAGACTTATATCGTTTTGAAAAGTATAGCATTCAATTTAATGAAATCTTTGTTGATTATTCAAAAAACATAATTGTTGATGAAACACTTGATTTACTTTTAGAGCTTGCAAAAGAGCTTGATTTAAAATCAGCAATTGAAAGTATGTTTATTGGAGAAGAAATTAATCAAACCGAAAATAGAGCTGTTTTACATACTGCTTGTAGAAATCTTTCTAATAATCCAATCAAAATTGACAATAAAGACATTATGTTGGAAATAAAATCAGTTTTAAAAAAAATGGAGTTTTTTTCTGAAAAAATTAGAAATAGTGAAATTAAAGGTTTTAGCGGAAAAACAATTGATACCTTAATAAATATTGGAATTGGAGGTTCAGACCTTGGCCCCTGTATGGTTACAGAAGCATTAAAATTTTATAGTAACAACAAAATTAAGCTTTTTTTTGTTTCAAATATAGATGGTAGTCATATTTATGAAACATTAAAAAAAATAGACCCGGAAACAAGTCTTTTTATTATTTCTTCAAAAACTTTTACAACTTTTGAAACTCTTACTAACGCAAATACAGCTAAAAATTGGTTTTTGGAATCTGCAAAAAATAAAGATTATATTTCAAAGCATTTTATAGCTGTAACTACAAATATTGATGAAGCTGTAAATTTTGGAATAAACAAAGAAAATATATTTATTTTTTGGGATTTTATATGCGGGCGTTTTTCATTATGGTCAGCAATTGGACTATCAATATCCTGCTATATTGGTTTTGATAATTTTAAAAAATTACTAAGAGGTGCGCATGAGATGGATTTGCACTTTAGGAATGAAGCCCTTAATAAAAATATTCCAATAATTTTAGCCCTTATAGGAATTTGGTATAATAATTTTTTTAAAACTGAAACTGAGGCTATTTTTCCTTATGATCAATATTTACATAAATTTCCAGATTATTTTCAACAATGTAATATGGAAAGTAATGGTAAATATATTGATAGAGATAAATTAGAGTTGAATTATCAAACAGGTCCAATAATATGGGGTGGTACTGGAACTAATGGCCAGCATGCATTTTTTCAATTAATACATCAGGGAACAAAAATTATTCCAGCTGATTTTTTAGTACCAATTGAGCCATTAAATAATATATACGATCATCATAAGATTTTATTATCAAATTTTTTTGCACAAACTGAAGCATTAATGACAGGTATTTGCAAAGAAGATGCATTAAAAGAAATGCAAAAAAAAGGATTTGATAATGAAACAATTCAAAAAATTCTTCCATATAATATTTTTAAAGGAAATAGACCAAGCAATTCAATTTTATATAAGAAGCTTACTCCAGAAAATCTTGGTTCTTTAATTGCTATGTATGAGCATAAAATATTTGTGCAAGGCTATATCTGGAATATTTACAGCTTTGATCAATGGGGGGTTGAGCTTGGTAAAAAACTGGCTTTGAAAATACTTCCAAAAATACAAAATTATGACAATAATTTAAATCTTCACCCATCAACAAATGCTTTAATAAATAAGTACAAGTCAATGAAGCAAGATAGTTAACTTAGGAATGCAAAAAAAATAAGTTCCCCATTTCAAAAAATGATAATAGTATTGTTTTTTTTGTACTGTAGAGACGCAGCATGCTCTGATAACTATACAATATGCAATTAATTTTATGATTTTTTAATCATTCAAATATGCTTCTGAGCATATTTGGAGAGCATGAATGGCTTCTTCCAATCCCAAAACATTATCATTTTTTAAATCCCATTTCATACGCTCTTTAAGGACTGCATCATCAAGTTCTTTCTTTGAAAAAAATCCGTCATATATTATTCGTGTTGCAACAACATTAGCAAAAAATTCATGTGCTTTAGTTGTAGGATGAACACCATCCCAGAATAAATAATTTTCAGCCGGTCCATTTATTTCTTCTGTAGGAAAACCCAATTCATCCAATACTCTATATGTATCTGTAATATTGGGAAAAAGTTCTTTTTCAATAATTTCATTCATGACCTGAACAATGTCAAAAAAATAAAGCTTAATTCCTGGTTTATCCGCAAATAATTGATTAGTTGTATTCATTAAAGCATAATTATACCCTGCCGCAAGCTGTGTAGCAGCGGCAACTTCTTCTGCTGTTCCTTTGCTATACCATGGCGATTTACCAATATCAGGCAAATTCATGAAAATATAATGTGCAGCACCTATACCGATTAACTTGGTTACTGCTTCAGCTATATCGTTCATAGCAGAATAAATCATTTGCTCTGGAGTTATATCTCCATATCCTCCACTTCCATATCTAATTAAGTTATTGGAGCCAATCCAGATGCTAAAAATTGTCTCATCAGGGTTAAATTCATGTGCTTCTTCTATATAATTGTCAATCTGTCCAATGAGTCCCAGTTGAGGGATTGCCCCTGAATCTGAAGCAGCTTGAATGTCATCTTTTAGATGTTTTCTAGTCATTGCACCGATAAAAGCATTATTATCCAATGTTGCATTCAGTTCACGTGATAGATACTCAACCCAAACATCACCATTTGTCATTGATTCTTGAGCACTGGGTATATAAGTATTTAAGTTATAGTGATCTGAAAGACTATCTCCAAAAGCTACAATATGCTTGTATTTCAGAGCAAATGCTGAGGATGGAATAAAAAGCAGAAATCCCAGAAATACGATTACAACCTTGCTAATTACTAAATTTTTTGATTGTTGTAAAAAATAATTCATTAATTCACCTCCTATATTAAAGTAAAAAAATTATAAAACATAATGCCTTTCGAACAATAAATATATTGTTTTTAAATAATAAAAATTTTCGCATAGGGCTAAAAGTGTTGTGTTTTTTTATCATATTGAATATAAAAGGAAATATTGTTTTAATATTTATTGATTATTAATAATTTTTTGATGATAACTTGTTTTGGGAAACTAATTCTTAGCCCTGAAAGGGCGAAACATAATTTTACAATAAATGTAATACTCGAATTTTTTATGTTACGCCCTTTCAGGGCTTAATATTTACTTAATATTTAACCCAGGGCGTTGCCCTAGGCTGGTATGCAGCGCCCTTTCAGGGCTAAGAATTAGTTAGCTCAAGATTCTTTATAATTTATTATATTTTCAATAAATTAAAAAAACACAAAACTGATAGACCTATGCGAAAATTTTATATTTTTAGATGGATAAATTCTTTCTAAAGGATGTACTACGTAAGTATTTATTTCATTTTTTAGATCCATAATTAATTTATAATCAATTAGTTATAAAATCATTTTGTTTTTCCGATACAATAAAATAAAGCTATTATTAAAATTGATGATCTCGTAAAAATTCATTTTTTTACAAAAATCGGTTTTAATAATTTCAAACTGTTACACAGACAAAAATCTCATTTTTTTACTTTTTACGAGACCATCAAAATTGGTATTAATATAAAAAGTTATAGCTGTGAGGTTTGAATTCAGAAATATAAAAAATAAATGATAAGCTGCTCAATGATTGATACAAGTCCTGATAGTCAAAATAAAAATTCAATTTTACAAGTTAGTCTTCAAGTTTAAGCCTGTTAAGTATTATAGCTTAAATATAAGCTTATTGGCAATGTTTTTTTTATAATTATTATTTTTAAATCCAAAGTCTGTTTCTCTATATATATAAAATAAATTTATTGACTTTTATCGATTATTATTAACCGCTTGAAAGAAAGGCTTATATACAGTAACACTTACTGTCACAGATAACCTGAATGCAACTGGTGTAAATACAATATCAATTTCCTTTAGTGATGGCGCCTTGATATCGAATTATGTGGGCGATATTTTGATGGGGCTTTCCATCAAAGGCCATTTTAAAAATGCTCAGGCCAATATTTTGATCTTAGATGAAAATGGCCATGTGGTTTCAGGAGCCACAGTTAATGGTGAATGGAGCGGTTTGCTGTCCGGACAGGTTTCAGTAACTTCCAATGAAAATGGAATTGCCACATTCACTTCTGAAAAAACAAAATCATCAGGTGTCATATCGACTGCACCCATATTTCGGCAAAAAACTCAATGGGTTTCCCCCAAAAAAGTGCAAAAGAAGTATCTGATCTCAAACGATTTTTATATTGATCATAACAAGCATATATTAAGAATTAGATCCGATCGCCTTAGAAAGCGGAATTCTGTCCAATAGTCAAAAAAAAATAACCCATGCTTACCGAAAGGACACAAAGGACTACTTGTTAATTATCACAGAATATTCCTTTAATAGTTGACTTTTAATAGAACAAAATAGTATATTATAATTTTAAAAATTTCCGAGTGGTAGGAAAATCAATCGTTTGCATATATTTTAAATGCAAAAATAGTTAACGGAAAAAAAATTAAACATCAGAAATTCCATTTTGAAAAATCCGCCATTCAACTGTGGAAAATTGTATCTTGGTAAATTTATTTCCAGAATTCACTTTGTTTATCAATTCAAAACAAAAAATAAAATTGTATTATAAAATTATTAATTATGTTGTATTTGCCAAGAGCCTGAATAAATTATAAAAGGAGTAATAATTGACCATTAATATAATAGATACAGATATTGAAGGTCCTAAAATTATTGAGCCAACTGTTTTTAAAGATAATAGAGGTTATTTTAAAGAAGTTTATCAAGAAAAAGATTTTATAAAATTTGGAATAAAAGATAAATTTGTACAGGATAATCTCTCTTTTTCTAAAAAAAACATTTTAAGAGGTTTGCATTTTCAACAAAAGAAAGCACAGGCAAAATTAATTCAAGTAATTTATGGTGAAATATTTGACGTGGCTGTTGATGTACGAAAGGATTCCAAAAATTTTGGGAAATGGGTTGGTGCTTATTTAAACGATAAAAACCACAGGCAGTTTTTTATTCCTGAAGGCTTTGCTCATGGCTATTGTGTTACAAGTGATGCTGCTTATGTATATTACAAATGTTCAGACTTTTATTGCCCGGATGATGAAAAAGGATTAATGTTCAATGATAAAAGTATTAATATTAAATGGCCGGTTTTATCACCTATTTTATCAGATAAAGATAAAAAAAATTTATTATTGATTGATTTATAAAAAATATAAAAATCATTAATACATGACACTGTTCTAAGGGCATTATAATCCAATCATGTTTTTTGTGGGTGCAACACAAAAAAGTTGGAGAATTTATTTCCAGTTTGTAGTTCCGCCTTTAGGCGGTTTGAGCTGAAACCAATGATTAAAATTTGGTGAGAAATTAATTCAGTTTATCGAGCATTTTTGAGCTAATTGTTTATTTTTCTTCATTCTGTTAAAACCGCCTAAAGGCGGAACTACAAACTGGGCTTTGGCTATTTATAAAATTTACCTCTAATCACAGTGTTCTAAATAGAATAAAAATTCAATTTTTTTATTTTTCGACCTAAGAAGAAAATGCAACTTTTTTGTGTTGCACCCGTTTTTTATTGATTTAAGACTAATCTTGATAGTATGTTTCGGTCAGTGTAAAATAAAAACAAACTTTATAATATCAATAATTATATGAAAAAAAAAACAGAAAAAAAACAAATAATAAGTATATTAGAATTCCTGAGTCCAAAAGCCGCTTAGATAAAATTTTAGTGGAAAGAGGTTTTGTTGAAAGTAAGAATCTTGCAAAATCTTTAATTCTCGCTGGAAATGTTTGCGTTAATAATATACCTGTTGATAAACCAGGGACATTAGTTATAAAAAATTCCCAAATACTTATTAAAGGAGATAAAATTCCATATGTTAGTAGAGGTGGACTTAAACTAGAAGAAGCATTAAAAAAAAATAATATTGATGTCAATAAATTAAATTGTTTAGATGTTGGCGCATCAACAGGCGGGTTTACAGATTGTTTAATTCAAAATGGGGCAAAGCATGTTTTTGCTGTTGATGTAGGTTATGGACAATTGGCATGGAAGCTTAGACAAAATCCAGATATTACAGTAATTGAAAGAACAAATATTAGATATTTAAAACATGATGCCTTACCTTATCAAGTGGATTTAATAACAATAGATACTTCTTTTATTTCTTTGAAAATTGTTGTTCCATGTGTTTTAAAGTTTCTTAAACCAGGAGGTAAAATTTTAGCTCTAATAAAACCTCAATTTGAAGTTGGAAAAGGAAAAGTTGGAAAAGGGGGCGTAGTTCGTGATACTGAAATGCACAAAAAAGTTATTGATGACTTAATATATTTTTTTGCAGATTTAGGACTTTCTTTTCAATCCATTACTAAATCGCCTATTTTAGGACCTAAAGGAAACCAAGAATTTGTTATCTTTCTTATTTATTAACCCTACAACGTCACTTACTCGAATAGCCACTACATATTGTATTTTTGTTTAAGATTTATACAATATGTAATCCAAAAAATTGTAAGTTACGTTGTAGGGTTAATAAACTTCCATGCCTTGCGGCACAACAAAGCATGAAAGTTAACAAAACACTCGCTTACGCTCGTTGCTCTGATACATTTTTATTTTTCAGAGCCACAAGCGTAAGCGATTGTATATATTAACTTTATTGTATATATTAATACTTTCATATAAACTTCCATGAATTGTTATCACAACAAAGGATGAAAGTCATGATTTTATAATATATTGAATTTATTTTAAATTAAGATACTTTCATATAAACGTGAACGTAAATCGTGCTCGTGCTCGTCCTCGTACACGTGAACGTAAATCGTGCTCGTGCTCGTGCTCGTGCTCGTACACGTGAACGTAAATCGTGCTCGTGCTCGTGCTCGTGCTCGTGCTCGTACACGTGAACGTAAATCGTGCTCGTGCTCGTGCTCGTGCTCGTACACGTGAACGTAAATCGTGCTCGTGCTCGTACACGTGAACGTAAATCGTGCTCGTGCTCGTACACCTGAACGTAAAACGTACTCGTGCTCGTACACGTGTACGTAAAACGTGGTTGTA
>Ga0272440_1001219_pt1 | contig 21406 bp, 29 predicted proteins | sample SSMMMBAug17_FD_192440 | JGI IMG/M metagenome (GOLD analysis project Ga0272440, IMG submission 192440) | Marine sediment archaeal communities from Little Sippewissett salt marsh, Falmouth, MA, United States - SSM-MMB-Aug17 | ecosystem: Environmental > Aquatic > Marine > Wetlands > Sediment ...
ATCACCCCAGTATTGAAATCAGAAAACAATATTTGAAAATATATGGTGATTCTCAACAGGCATATGAATCACAGGCCGGATTAACTCAGTTCAAATGGTGGTGGAATTATTTCAAGAATTATCATCCCTGGGAACAGGCAATAATCAACCAGGAAAGGCAGCGGATTGCTCAGTATAATCTTGAAAATTTCAATGTCAGATGCTGCCAGCCGTTCCAGGTGTTTGATGAAACGTTCTGTGAGATCGAACCTGGAAAACTTTACTGGTTGACAGATACCCAGAAACAAATGGTTCGGGCCTGGTATACTGATTTTGAAAAGAATGTAGCGGATGCGGTTTCACGCAGAAAAGGTTCGGTTCCGGATCATGTGGAAATTGACAGTTCGGTTGTTTCCCTGGTAACGGAAATGAAATTTTAAGGATGGTATGAAATGAATTTTTTGTCATTATTTGATGGGATGTCGAGCGGTCAACAGGCATGCGATAGATTAGGTATAACTGGATTGTATTATGCCAGTGAGATAGAGAAATCTCCACAAGCTGTGACCAGGTACAATTATCCTGATACAATATTCCTTGGTGATGTCCGTAACATAAATGTGTTTAAGTTAGAACCGATTGATCTGTTGATGGGTGGTAGTCCATGCCAGTCATTCTCCATGGCAGGGAAGCGGAATGGCATGACCACTATTGAGGATGTGAAGGTAACAACTCTTGAGCAGTACCTGGAATTGAAAGAGGGTGGGTTTGAATTTGATGGACAGTCGTATCTATTATGGGAGTATGTACGCATACTGCGAGATATACAATCTTACAATCCCGATGTTAAGTTCCTCCTGGAGAATGTCCTGATGGACAAACAATGGCAGGGAATCATTGATGAAGCACTCGGCATTTCTCCGGTTGAAATAAACAGTGCGCTTGTAAGTGCTCAGAACAGGCGGAGGCTGTATTGGACAAATATTGGCCCGTATGAAGTAGACCTGTTCGGCAATAAAACAAGTGCAATTCCACAGCCAGAAGATAAAGGAATATTGCTAAAGGACGTTATTGAATCAGGGTTGCCTTTTATTAACAACAATGGAGTGCATAAAGAAATTACACAGGGCATGTGTTTAGATGCCAATTATCATAAAGGTATGGACAATCATGGACAAAGAACAATGATAAAAGAAACAAAAAACTATATTGAAGTTAAAAATGTAGATAGTATGTATGAATCAGATAATAGATATTATAAATCAGATAAGAAACACGGAACTTTACAGGCAAATGGAGAGAGAAAAACAGGATTATATCAGATAGTAGCCCAGATAGGTAGACCAGACAAGACAGAAAAAAACATTGTATGTTTAACACCAAAAAGAACTGAATATGCAAAACAGATCAGAAAGAAATATGAAGCAGGAGAAATAAAAGAAAAAAGGAAAAACATGCAAAAATTAGAACCTAGAACAGACGGCAAGACAAACGTATTGACCACAGTAGAAAAAGACAATTATTTAATGAATACAGAAAACTATCAAATACGCAGACTAACACCGATAGAATGTGAAAGGCTGCAAACTGTAAAAGATGATTATACAAAATATGGTATTAATGAAAAAGGGGAAAAGGTAGAAATAAGCAATACACAGCGATATAAAATGCTGGGTAATGGGTGGACTGTTGACGTTATAAAACATATATTTTCTTTTATGGAGGTATGAAATGGATAATTTGATTGAATGGAAAAATGGGTATTATGTAGATTGTTCCGGGAATGCTTACAAGCTGAAATCTGATGGAACCTTCCGGGAATTATCAACATATGTTGGTTCAAATGGTTACAAGAAAATAACTGTCTGGGATCCGGAAAAACAGATGCCAGTTCCCAGGGAAGTGCACCGGATAATGATTGAGGCTGTACACCAGAAAAAACTGGACAGGAAAATATCTGTCCATCACATCGATGAAAACAAATTGAATAATTCAATCTGGAATCTGATGATAATGGATGCCGGGGAACATATAAGGGAACATAACAAAAAAAGAAAAAATAAACAGGAGGTGAATTGATATGGCGTGGGATATTAACAGGGTTACACTGGTTGGAAGGTTGGCGGGTGATGTAGAATTGAAATATATATCATCAGGAACAGCGGTTGCAAAATTCGGTTTGGCAGTGGGCGGAAAACCCCGGGACGGTCAAGACACCGTTTCATTTTTCAACGTGGTTGTCTGGGGCAAGATGGGTGAAAACTGTTCTCAGTACCTGAGCAAGGGTAAGCAGGTATGTGTTGACGGACGCCTGGAACAGCGGCGATGGCAGACCCAGGATGGTTCAAACAGAAGCACAGTTGAAGTGGTTGCCGAAAGGGTTCAGTTTTTATCACAGGTTTCCCAGGGTGATTCATCAAATGATAATTCAAATCAGGGTGGGTTTGATCCCACCCCGGTTGATTATGATAAAATGAATCAGGATGATATACCGTTTTAAAATCAATGGAGGTTGATGATGTGGTTGAAATATAATCTGACTTTGATTAATCTTGATCATGTTTCCAGAATGCATCTGTATAAAAATGATGTCTACCATATTTTAATAAAAGAAAACCACCATTATTCCCATCAGGTTGCTAGGTCAAAAAATCCGGATTATCCAATGCAGGTTTTATATTTGATAGAATGTGCGCTGAATGATGAATCAATTGTGTTTTCAGTGTTCGATGATCCGGAATATGAAAAAAGCAAAATAATAAAACATGAAAAGGTGGTTTGATTATGTCAGGAAAAAGAGTAAAACAATTCAGGAAAATTGCCCGGGGTGAATTGAATCATATGTTTGATGCAGTGATCTCAGAAGCTATGAAATTACCTTTTTTCAAAAGGCTGAAATTATCCTGGATGATTTTGAAAGGGGAAAGGAAATGAATAAAAAGTATATAACTGATAGGGTGAATGCTTATAAAAATGCTGGGTGGTTGGTTTGGACTTTTAACAGCAATAAGCCGCTGCCCACCGGGGCCAGGTTCTTTTTTGATCATGTTTTGATTTCCGGATATGGACATACTGTTTTTGTTGAAGTCAAATTGAAAAACACAAAAGATGGTTTATCAGATGGGCAAATATTAACCCGGGAACATATGATCTATTCTGCCAGGTTCAACAAAAAACTTTTTTATTACACCATTGAAGATGAAGAAACACTGGTGCAGGTTGAAAAGGAACTGGATAAAATGACAGGTGGTGAATTGCGAAATTTTGATCCTGGTTATTAATATGCGAATATTAGCTGGTATAATGACTGCAATATTAATTGCATTTGTGGTTGGTGGGTTCCTGGGTTTGTGGGTGTTTTTATCCCCGGATCCGGAACATAAAACGGAGGTTGAAAATGGCAATCAGCAGGGAAAAGGCAATCAGAAAAATCAAAAATATTGAACCCGGGGTTGAAATGGTTGATCTATATGATATTTTTGAACTATCGGGTTTATCATTTGAAAGTGCACTGGTATTGTCCAGGATGTACGGTGGTGAATTTATATATGTTCCCATTGAAATGGAAATGAAAAACAAAAATGAACTTTTGTACGTGGCCTATGCTGCGAAAAGGATGATGAACCGGGGCCTATCAATCAATTATATTTCCCGGGCCCTGAAAACATCAAATTTGAAAATCAAAAAGGCACTGGGGGTGTTCAATGAGAAATGAACAGGAAATCAGAAATCTCATTTCAATGATACGGCATAAAAAGAAAGTCACTGGATCCTGGATCGAATTATATGTTTTTCATACTTTGGAAATGACTTTGCAATGGGCATTGGATGAAAGGAACGGGAACCCAGCTGAGCTATTCCGGGGTGATGATTTCCAGGTTGATGATAATGATGATGAACTTGGTTTGTTTTGAAAAATTATATGAAGAATTGAGAGATTTGCCAGAAGTAATAAGCGGCAATGAATATGAGCTGGCAGTTCATGACATATTACATAAATACAAAGAACTACCAGAAGTAAAGGAGGATTAAATGAAGCGGTATAAATATCTAGGATGGTTAAGTGATAATAATTATGTAGTAAGAGAGCACCTAGAAGGTACACTAATAGAACTTGAAGAGGGTGATTATATCATAACCAATGATATGTTATGGGAAATATTAGGAATATTAAAGCTTGACCCTTTCCTGGATTGCTATTCAGACAAGGCTTTTAAAGTAATAATGGATGTTTTGAAGATAAAAGAACCACCAGAAGTAAAGGATGGTAAAAATGAGTCAGTGGATAGAAATTACTAGAGAATCTTTAGATTACGATGATAATGATAACTCAGTTTTTTTTTGGGGATACCAAGATTACAATGGGGCTGTTTATTATCAGATAGATGCAAATGAATTGCGGCAGTTTTTAAAAGAACTACCAGAAAAGGAGTAACAAATGCCATTAACAAAAAAAGAATTTGAAAAATTATATGAAGAATTGAGAGATTTGCCAGAAGTAATAAGCGGCAATGAATATGAGCTGGCAGTTCATGACATATTACATAAATACAAAGAACTACCAGAAGTAAAGGAGTGATCCGACTTGTCAATATTGATAACTTATGATATAATAATGTGATGAATAGGAGGTTTTGAAATGCCTGAAAAATGCATTTGGAAATGTGTAAAATATATTAATGCAAAACTTCATTCCAGTTCATTAATCACTAAATATATTACCGGGTGCGGTAAGGAATATGAAAGGGAATATTTGATCAGGTATCAGTCTGGAAAAATGGATTTATGCCCAGGCTGTAATAAACCTATTCAGTTGAATTGATCCGGGCCAGGCCCGGTGTAAATAAATAAAGGGGTTGCGCATGTGCAATTCCAGAAGTGTTCCCTAGTAACCTTTCGGGAGTGAACCGGAACACCGTTTTTATTCTGTTTGACTCTTTTTGTGAGGCCGCTATTTGTGGGGCGGCAAAGTAAACCATGAGGGTGCTATAAGAGCCAGGACTTAGGGGCAGGTGGAAGCCCTGCATTGTTTTTATTTTTAATGAAGGGGAATTGAAATGGGTAAGTCAGAAGCTGGCAGAAAAACAAAATTAACCCAGGAAAGGTTTGATGCAATAATGGATGTAATTCGCAGGGGTGGAACACAGAAAACCGCTTGTGAATATGTGGGCATCGATCAGGGAACACTATATAATTGGATTAAATGGGGTAAGGCTAGTAATGATCCTGATAACATCTATTTCAAATTTTTCAAATCATATAAAAGGGTTCGGGCCGAAAATGAAATGTTTCATCTGGACGTTATACATAAGGCAGGTCAGGATGGATCCTGGCAAGCATCAATGACATATCTGGAAAGAACCAGGCCGGAAACATATTCCAGAAAACTGCAGATAGATGATAAAACAAACACTGCCGGGGATGTATTGCTGGCATTGAAAAGTATTATCACAAATAAAAATGTAATAGCGGATGATGAATCCCAGGATGATGAATGAACCTGGGTGAATTAAAAAAACACTTTTCACCGAAACAGTTAAAAGTCATTTTGAAATGGATCGAAACAATGCCGGAAATTTTACTGCTGGACGGGGCAGTGGGATCCGGCAAAACTTTTATTCTGATCTGGTTATTTGTAATGTACGTTTCCCAGTTCCAGGATCAAAATAAAGACTTTCTGATCACTGGTCAGTCAGTGGGTGCAATTGAAAGGAACATTATAAAACCTATTCGCAATGTCTGGGGAACTGAAGTTGACACAATAGTCAAAGGTCAATCACAGAAATATCTGGAATGGTACGGAAACCGGATCTGGTTATTCGGTACAAAAAACGCTGATTCCCATGAAAGTTTTGTGGGTATGAATGCCCAGGGGCACCTTGGAAATGAAATCACTTTGCATCATTTTAATTCAATTCAGGAACTGCTGGCCCGGGTGCGGGAACCTGGTTCACTCTTTATGTGGGACACAAACCCAGCGGGCCCGAATCATCATATTTATCAATCGTATATTTCCCAGGCAGAAAGTGATGGGAACACAAAAGAACTGATGCGGTTCAATTTCACCTTATACGATAATTCAGTTGAAAAGGGCGGGTTCCTGCCGGAATCATATATCAAAAGATTGGAAAAAAGATATTCAGGGATCTGGTACAAACAAAAGATTCTGGGTCAGTGGGTTGCCCAGGAGGGGCAGGTTTATTTCCCTGAAAAGCTCAATTATTATGATGATATTGATGCCAGTTCAAATTTCTGGCATACCTTTGAGGGGATCTATGCTTGGTATGATCCAGCGTCCGGGGGTTCATCTGATCAGGGGTGTTTTGATGCAATCATGGTTGGTGGTGTAAAGGCAGGTCGGATTTATTTACTGGATTGTACCCTGGATAAAATAGGCCCTTTGAAAATCAAAGATACCATTTCAAGTTTGTTTTCCAGATATGAAATTTCCCAGTTTGGCATTGAATCCAATTTCCAACAAAAGGCTTATGTAGTGAATGTGCTGAAACAGGCGTTTCCAGCCTATCCAATAATAGGTGTTGAATCCCGGCAAAATAAACTTGATAGACTTGTAAATATGCAAACAATCATATATGATAATGTATGGTTTCCGATGTCCTGGCAGAATAGTGAAAATTCCGGGGCATTGTTGATAAGACAGTTATGTTCCATCAGTGTGGAAGGGTTGGAATCAAAACCACAATATCCGGAACAGTTTATTGATGGGCCTGATGCCCTGGAGGGGTTGATCAGGGTTTCATCAAAACGAATATCAAAGGCAGGTGGAACCAGTCAAAGGGTGGGCGGTCAAACCAGAAAATCAATGGAGTTTTAAAATGTCAGAAATCACAAAAAAAATGGTTTCCGGGAAACCGTTCGGATATTCAGGAACAGAAATTCAGAATGGTACAGTTGATACTGGTGAATGGGTCACAGAACTTCAAAGGCCGAACTTACATCAGACCGTTGATTACATGCGGACTGAGGCAATTATTTCTGCCCTGGAAAAAGCCTATACTTATCCGATAATTCAGGCATCAACATCTGTCAATTATGAAAAGGAAACAATTACACCGGAACAGGATGTAATCAAAGATTTCTGCGAATCACAAATCAAAAACCTGAACCTTTCCAGTTTATATCGTAACATGTTGACGCACCTGCCGCATGGGTTCAGTGTTCAGGAAATAATCTGGAACACTTCTGGCAAATATATGGGTGTGGAACGTTTGGAGGCCCGGAAGCAGGAAACCATTGATAAATTCAATGTCAATAAACAAAACAATCTGGTTTCGATTGAGCAGCATGTTTTCATTCCGGATGGTGAACAGGGCGGGGCCTGGGAATATACACCACCGATTCCAATTGAAAAACTTGTGATTTTGGCTCACGAAATGGAAAACGATAATTACACCGGGCGTTCAATGTATCGGTCAATTTATCGGGAATGGAAAATCAAAGATTACATCATGAAACAAATTGCCATTGTATTTGAAAGGGTGGGTGTAGGAATCCCGGTTGCGATTACTGGTGAAAATTCAGAAACCACAACCCCGGATATAACTGCAATTGAAAATGTTCTGCGTGGGTTGCAGATGAATGAAAAGGCATATGGTGTTCTGGATAAAGTAAAGGATATAAAACTTTTATCTATTGACGGTAAAGTTTTGGATTCAACAAAACAATTCATTCAATACCTGGATGAATCAATGGCAAAATCTTTACTGCAATTATGGTTGAACCTGGGAACTAGTCAAAGTGGATCCAGGGCCCTGGGTGAAACTTTCAGCGATTTATATTTCCAGGCCCTGGAGGGTGTAATTGAGGAAATCGAATCTGCCCTGAATGAACAGTTGATTAAAAGGCTGGTTGATTATAACTGGGGAAAACAGGAATCATACCCGAAAGTTCAAATTACACTTGACCGGGATATGGGGGTTGTTTATCAGTTACTGGGTGAACTGAAACGTTCCGGCGTTATATCTGGAAACACTGACATTGAAAACTGGATCCTGAAAAATTTTGGCCTACCTATAACCACCGGATTCAATGAACTGAAAACAGAACCCGCACCGGAACCGATTGCAGCATCCCAGGGCCAGGTTGTGGATATTGAACCCACTAGGGAACCTTCCGGATCCTGCGATTGTGGGCATTCTCATATTGAGCTTTCAACAATTGATTCCCCGGTGTCTGGATCCTGGAAGCCCAGGCGGAAACCCACTGATGTTGAATTATCATGCGGGGTTCAGTTTGAAAACATTGCCAATAATCTGAACAATTTGAAAGTTGAATATGCCGATAAGTTGCGCAGAATTTATCAACCCGCAATGATTGCAGCTGCTGCCGAACTGGGCCAGGGAAAAAAGGTTTATCAGGTCGATATAAACGTTGGCAATAAGGGTTCTGATCTGTTCCGGAAAATGTTCAAAGATATACAAAAGGTTGCGGATCAGGATATAAAAGATGAATTATCCAGGCAGGATTCAACAAAACTATCTGAAATCATGCTGGCAGAAACTGTACCATTTAATGATAAAGAATATCTAGCGTATATGGATGAAAAGGCAAATATAGAATCTGAGTGGATGCGGGCCGAATCGAAAAAGGCCCTTGATACTTATTATGATGGTGCCTTACAAAAGAACCTGGCAGGGGCAGCCCTGGCAAATGCAATCATTGAGCAAATCCGGGATGAAGTGGGCGCAAGGTATGATGTGGCATCCGGTAAGGCATTACTAGGCTATGCCGGGGCCCGGGAAATCAGCGCAAAACAATTTGCAGAAACTTTTGATGTGAAAATAAGGACTTCAATGTTTGATGATAGGGTGTGTGAAGTGTGTGCAGAACAGGATGGTGAACAATTTTTCCTTAAGGATGGTGAATGGTGGTCAAGTGATGAAACATTCATTGCACCAGCACTTCCGGATCCTGAATGTGAATCCAGTGCATCCGGTTCATCCAGGTGCAGGTGTTTATATATCTATACAACCGGGGGTGGTGAATAATGAATGGCACAAATTTATTCACTGTATTTGGTGAGCCCATCGGGGTAGAATTGTTTTGAATTGTGCAGATTGACAATGCACAATCATGGTGATATAATAAGTGATGGAGGTGCAAAAAATGCCCTTGCCGAAAGTAAAGAAAAACGAAACCAGGCAGGAATATGTTGCCCGGTGTATTCCGGTTGAAAAAGAAGCTGGAAAGTCTGATGAACAATCATTTGCAATATGTTCCCAGGTCTGGGAAAAAGCACAATTATCTGATTCTCCTGATTATCAGATAGCACTTTCAGAAAAACTGGATTCTTCTGTAAAATCATATAAGGTTCTTGAACTTGGTGAAATGAAAACTGAAAAGTATGGAAAAATTCAGGTTGTTATGTCCAGGGATGAAGTGAAACCCGGATCACTGGCAATTCCGGTTCAGGATATTGTTGATCATTTCAAAATGGGTGTTCTGGGAACTGAACCTTTTATTGATGAAGAACATGATCGGGGCCGGGCAAAGGGTTGGATAAAAGATGTGTTTATTCAGGACAATGCTTTATGGTTGTCAATTGACTGGAACCCGAAGGGGAAAGAGCTGGTTGATAATGGTGAATATGCGTATTTATCCATAGATGTTGGTACTGCTATTTTTGAAGGTAAAAAGTATACTGATGTTTTGCGGGGTGCAGGTTTGACAAATAAACCTGTATACAAGAACCAAGAAAAAATTCAATTGTCCATTTCAGATTCTACGGAATCAAATGTTGAAATGGAAAAATCTAATAAAGGAGAAAACCAGATGGAAAAACTTATTGAAATGATGGAAACTTTACTGGATGCCTTAAAGGAAGGTATTGCAGGTGAAGAAGCCGAACAGGTAAAGGCCTCCATCAAAGAATATATGGATCAGCTTTCTGCATTAATTAGTGAACCTGAAATGGAACCTGGTGATGAAGCCGGGGAAGGTGAACCTGCGCAGATGTCAGATAATACCGGATCCATAAAACTTTCGGAAGCACTGGAAGAAATCAAAACTTTGAAAACTCAGGTTGTGAAATTATCCCAGGAAAACCAGGCATCAAAATTTGATGCAAAATATCTGCATAAAAAAGTCACACCTGCGAACCGGGATCAGTTCTTTGAACTTTACCTTTCAAACCAGGAAACCACTGAAACCATCCTGGCCGGGATGCCTGACTTGAACGTTTCTGGTGCAGTTGGATTCACTGGCAATGGTGAAAAGTTCCAGCTTTCGGAAGAAGATAAGGATGTAATGAAAGGCGTTGGCCTGGATCCTGACAGTGCTGAGGATGTAAAAAAATATCGTAAATACTTAGGAGGTAAATAATGGCTGCCAAGACAAGTGATCAGGTCATAAAAGGGCCTGTAAATGATTTCGGTTCTTATGTAGCGTTTCCCGTTGCTAGTTCCGAAACCATATACAAGGGTGTAATTAATTTCGTGAACAATGCCGGGTATCTGCAGAATGCAGCCAGTGCACTGGCAGATAATGCCCGTATTGCTGCAATCAGTATTGATTCCCAGGCTTCCAGCACAACCGCTGGATCTATTTCTGGCGATACTGAAAGCGGAATTAATGTGGCCCGTTGTTATACCCAGGGTGTATTCAAGTTGCATGGTACTGGTTTCGCTCAGTCTGACGTGGGCAAGGTTGCATATGCTCATAATAACTGGGATGTGTCAATTGATCCTACTGCTGGAAAGGCAATCGGAACCATTGTGAAGTATATCAGCGCAACCACTGTTTATGTTGATCTGAACGCCTATTACAAAAATGATGGACTCATTATGTATCAGGGTGCATTGATTGCAGGTACAACCACCACTGGTGGTGATGTGGTGAACTGGGCAAATCCCACCGGGGAAGTTATTATGATCGAAAACCTGATCCTGGATGTTACTACACCCGCAACCGGGGTGGCCACTGCTGACGCAGGTATTGCAGCAACCGGAACCAGTGATGATACACTGATTGACGGTGTGGATATTGGAACCGCTGCAATTGTAGCCACTGGCATTGGTAACGCCGGAACCAATGGTGGAACCTTCCGGAAATGCGCAGCTGCTGAATATGTCACAGTTACACCCAGCGCAACCGCTGCCGGGCTGGTTGGAACGTTTACCGTTCTTTATCGTATCTGGGAATAATGGAGGTAAAAAATGTATAATAGCACAAATGCCCTGCTGAAAGGGATTCAAACAAAATTCGCAATGATGCTGGAAGGGGAAAAGGATTTCACCTGGGCACCCATGTCCGAAACCATTACTTCCAGAAGTAATCAGGAAGATTACCTGGTATATAATGCCCTGCCCGGAATCACTGAATGGTTGGATAAAATCAATTATGGTTCCATAACTGATTTCAAACAGACAGTAATAAACAAATCATGGGCCACTGGTTTTCCTGTTGACCGGGATGTGGTGAATGATTCAAAAGGTGTAGTAGGTGGAAATGTTGAGCTTTCCTTAAAAACTGCTGTTAGGAAATGGAACAGTTTTCCGAATAAAAAATTAAATGAACTTTTGACTGCAAATGGTACTGCTTTTGATTCTACTGCATTTTTTGCAAATAGCAGACCAAACATTGACACCGGATCCAATACTATTGACAATCTTTATGCTGGTACTTCTGGCGGCCCGTATACTTTTGCTCAGTTTGAAGCTGATTATGCCGGGGCAAAGGCTGCCCTGCTAGGATTCCGGGATTCAGATGGTGATCCGATGAATGAAGGTGCATCTTTGGTTGTCCTGGTTCCCCAGCACCTTTCTGATCTTGCGAATAAGTTACTTTCTGACAGGGCTGATAGGGTATATGATGGTACTGCTGAAAAGTCAAACATCTACCGGGGAACTGCTGAAATCGTTGTGAATGATTACCAGCTTCCCACTTCTGATGATTGGTATATTTTGAATGTTAATGCTGCAATCAAACCTTTCCTGGTTCAGGATCGTACCACCCCTACATGGGATAAAGAAGAAAGAAAAGATGAAAAGATGGTTAAGTATTTTACTGATGCCAGAATAGGTTTCAGTTTACTGAATCCCTTCGCTGCAATCAAGATTGATAACTAATAATCCAAGCAAGTGCCCTGGGGGTGAAATATCCCCCGGGGTGCGTTTTATTAAATGGAGGTATAATTATGAAAGTGAAAATGAAATCAATGCAGTCAAACTATACCAGAATGGGCCGGGAAATTCCCCAGCATGAAATAGTGGTTGATTTGGTTGAATTTTACAATCTAAATGAAAAGGTTGTATTGCCCGGGGATATAGTGGTTGAAAAACGTTCTGCTCAGCAGGTTTTTAATCGGCTGGCTGCGGATCCTTATATTGAAATATCTGCCCTGGAATTGACAGACACTGAAGTCGAAGCTGATAAAAATGCAGGGAAGGGGAAAAAGGAAACAGTGAAAAAGGCATCTGTGAAAAAGGATGTGGAATAAGCACTGATTAAATGGTGCCCTATACAGGCACCATGTATTTATTTTTTTTAAGGGGATGGTATAATGAAAATAAAATCAAAAATAGAAAATCACTATTTATTCGGGCGGTTGCTGCCAGTAGGTGATTATGTTACCATCACAAATCCGGAAAAAATCTTTTTTCAGGACATTGAAACCATAAATAAGGCTATACAGGCCGATTCTAATATAGTTTTATATGAATCCACACAAACAGGTGATAAAAGCTCTCAGAATGAGCTGTACGGCCCTAAACAAGCACCTGGAAAACGTAAATATAAGAAAAAATCTGCTGGTGGGGGTGAATAATGGGATATTGCACACAAACAGATGTGGAAGCAATTAACGCAACCAGTTACACCACAACCACAAAACCCACTGCAACCCAGGTTGCAATACTCATTGATAATGGACAGGCTGAAATTGATTCTATATTCACTGCCCTGGGCCTGGCAACCCCGGTTTCATCAAACCAGTTCCTGATATATATGAACGCCTTGCATGCTGCCGCATTTGCGGAGGCTGCATACAAACGAAATAATACGAAAACCCCTGATGCAGATTGGAGGTTGAAAAAGTTCAACGATATGAAAGAACAATTGATGAAAAACCCTGAACTGGGAGGTGTTACCGTTCCTACCAGTGAAGCGAATTCCAGGTCGAATTATTCAACCGGGTTCGGTGGTTTATCTGATTATGATTTTGAAAAGGATTCCCGGGGGTGGTAATATGCCTGTAATCCTTTCAATGAAATTTGATGGAGGTTTCAAAACCTGGAACCGGGGCCTGGAACACGAACTGGATGGTTTACGTGATTTTAGGCCGATATGGAAAAGGATAAACAGATTGTTTGAAGGTAAGTCAGAACTAAATCCATCCCCTATTCTGGAGATTTGGAAATCGGAAGGTGATGCAATCGGTTCTGATTGGACTAATACGATAGAATATGAGGAATGGAAGCAAAAATATGGGATGCAGAAAAGGGTGTATAATGTTCCGATTTCAAAACTGACCAAACAGATTTTATCGGGCCAAACATTACAGGCCCTGCTGGATTCCAGTTCAACCGGGGCAATTCGGGAATATGGAAACAGAACTTTTGTATACGGTGTACAAAATCCATATTCAAAGAAATGGCAAGATGAAAGGAAAATCCTGGATTTCTTTCCGAAAATGGAAAGGGCAATGGATCGGGAAGTGGTGGAATTTATAAAAAGGCGTGGTAAGGGCCTGGGGATAGTATGACACAATACAGGCAGAAAAGACTGGATATTTTACTTGATTATTTCAGCACCCGATTGAATAATAAATTGACTGATTTTGAAAATGATCCGGCAACCGGATTGACACCTGGTGATTTAACTAGGATTTCAGCTTTTCAGTTATATGATGATTTCACCGGGGAAGTTCCGTTGATGTATTTGAAATATCGTTCTGATGAATACACCCGTGAAGAAATGAGCAGGGATTATATCGCAAATGTGGTTGAAATCAGATTCAAACATATTACAAATGATGTCCCGGGAATGACTCAGGATTTATTGTATTATGTGGATGCGGTGGTTGATATTATTAATGAATCAACCGGGCAAACACTTGGTAATAATTTTCAGTTTGTGAGAAAAGTCAGAACTGATTTCCCGAATTTCTACGGAGAAGATACGGGGGAATGGTACGGCATCATAAAAATTGAAATTGAAATTCATGATGTGGAATATTAAACAGGAGTAAAACAATGGCTATTAATACCGGAAGGCTGGGAACAGTGACATTTGCCCAGGAAAGTTCCTGGGGGACAAAGGCAACCACTGACAAGCGGGTTTCCTTTACTGGTGAAAGTTTATCCCTGAAATTGGATAAAAAAGAAGATGGTAGAAACGTTGGTGAAGTTGCACTGACTGATCTGGTTACTACTGGAAAGCAGGTAGACGGTGGAATTGATGCCACATTGCATACAGATGAAGCTGGATGGTTGGCATATTTTGCCCTGGGTAAATCTGATACCCCGAACCCGGCCCCAGTTGCGAAAATATTTGTTTATTACAACGGTTCAAATGCATATGCATCGCTGACGAATTCCAGTGGAACAATCACAGGAAAATCGGGTGCGGATGCTGGCGGGGCCGGAACTGATTTCACCCTCGACACTTCAAATGCTTCATATGATACGGTTTCAGAATTGACTGCTGCAATTGAAGCAATCACTGATTGGAATGCGGATTATGTGGGCCTGGATAGTGCTGATACTGCAACCATTGCAGATTTTGCTGAAACTGAAATTGACGGTTCTTACTGGTTAAAGGTGCGGGGAAATGGCCTGGTGATCCAGTACACCGGGTCGAATGCATATGCCCAGGTTCGGAAGTCTGGTGATGATTTAATCCTGGAATCAGGAGCAAATGTAGGTTCAGTAAGTGCTGATTTAACCCTGGACACATCCCAGGCTGCAAATGATACACTGACTGAATTGCAGGTTCTGATCGATGCGGATCCCGATTATACCTGTTCACTGGTTGGTGAAGGTTCAACCGATTCCGGATTTATCGGTGATTTTACCGGGCGTTCCTGTAAAGCTGCATCAATATTTGTAGGTGCAACCGATGCATGGGAACATAAAATATACCTGGGAACGGCAACCGATACAGAACCATCATTCACATTTTTGGAAAACAAAACACTGGGAACCAATGAAAGTCTGGCCCAGGTTGGTGCAAAATGTAATTCCCTGGCTATGAATTTTAATAACCGGGAAATCATCACTGCCAGTTTGGATATTATTGCAAAGGATGAAGATCCATCAGAAGTTGATGTTTCACCCACTATCATTGAACATACCCCGTATACTGGCAATGTGACAAGGGTATGGGAAGGTGGGTATGAATCCCAGAAATCAAAATCACTGACAATTACAGTGAATAATAATCTGGATGTTTCCGGACTGCTGGGAACCGATTATATTGATGAACCTATTAGAACCAATGTTGCAATTGAAGTTTCCAGTTCTGAAAATCTGGATTCCACTGTTTATCTTAGAAATAAAGCTAATTACACCAGTTCAACCCCGATTGAATTTTTGGTAAATTCCCAGGGCGTTGATTATGCTGATTCAAACAGTTCAACACTGTATGATATAACCATCAGAATCAGAAAAATGGAATTATCAACATATGAGGCAAACATGGGGGATCCTGGCAGAATTGTTACTGAGCTTTCCGGCCAGGCAATAAAGTCAGCGAATTATTCACATATTGAGATGTATGTCATTGATCAGCGGAGTTCTGCATATAGTGCATAATATATTATAAGTCAATGGAGGTTGACCATGAAAATTGATGATTTGAAAAAACCTGAAAATGAAATTTCAGAAAAAATCGGGGTGGGTGCGTATACCGGGAATGAAAGTGATTTTTTCACTGCTAAAATGTACCCGTATAAATTAAGGTACAAAATTCAGGCAATGCGTTCCCCAGTTCCTACTGAAACCCTGCTGGCCTTTGCCAGTTCCAAAAATATGGATATTTCTGATGAAGAGATTCTGGAAAAGGCCCTGCAGGATTTGATGATTGAAAAACCTGAAATCATGTCTGAATGGGATGGTGGATTTAATTATAAACTGACTGTCCTGGAACATGGTATTGATCCATTGAAGCACTCATTATTAACTGATGAAGGTAAACAGATGGTAATAACAAAGGATGTGTTCGAAAAAATTGCCAATAGCAACCCGGGCCTTTTTGATTTCCTGGTTGCATTTGTTGAGGATTTCAACAACCAGGGGGAATAGACTGGCCTGGTATTGAAAACACCCTGGGGTATTTATTGTCCAGGGATAATATCAGGCCGGATCCTGATGAACAACCATATTATGACCAGTTCCAGGAATGGGGCCCGTATATAATGCAGGTACTATCTGCCTGGAATAATACTGGTGATTGTTGGAATCATTTGCCGTTTTCCGGGGGTGTATTTGATCAGGAAAAAGTAAATGGGTATACCTGGGCGGTATGGCAATATATAATTCAGATTTGGAAATCAAAATCTGAAAAAAGGAAAAGTTAATGCCAAGAACCACATTGAATATTAATGCCAAGGATAATGCATCCAGAAAAATTCGCTCAGTCACAAAATCAATGATTTCAGCAAATCTCATTTTGGCTGCAGGGCGTAAGGCCTGGGATCTGATGAAAAAGGCAGTTACTGGATCCATAAAGGCATATATCAAACAGGAACAGGCAGAAGCCCAGCTCAATGCCGTTTTGAAATCAACCCAGCATGCTGCCGGAATGACTGCAAAGGAATTGAAGGCAATGGCAGCCAGCCTTCAATCAGTTACCACATTCGGTGATGAAGCAATAATCAAAACACAATCATTATTATTAACATTCACAAAAGTTGGAAAAGATGTTTTCCCAGCGGCCACTGAAACCATTTTGAATATGTCTGCAGCCCTGGGCCAGTCTTTGAATAGTTCTGCAATACAAGTTGGTAAGGCCCTGAATGATCCGATAAAAGGTATAACCGCATTGCGCAGGGTGGGTGTGCAATTATCAGAAGCCCAGGAAGAACAGATTAGAAAATTTGTTGAAATGGGTGATGTTGCCAGTGCTCAGAAAGTGATTCTGGGCGAACTTGAAACCCAGTTCGGCGGTACAGCACAGGCAATGCGTAAAACTTTCGGGGGTGCTATTCAGGCATTCAAAAACGTTTCCGGGGATCTGTCCGAACAATACGGTAAAATGGCAAAACTTATTGGAACTGACATTGTTAATGCCCTGACTGATGCAACCCAGGCCCAGGTAGAATATTTCAAGTCTGCTGCTGGCCAGGAAAGGATGGTTAATTTTATTGCAAAAGTAAAAGCCGGGTTTATGGCCCTGAAAAATATTATGCAGCCTTTTATTGAATCGTTCAGAAATGCATTTCTTGAAATCAAAAAGGCCACTGAGAGATTCGGGGAATTATCATCAGGTGGGCAGAAATCCGGAATAGTAATGAAAATACTGACTCAGGCAATGAAAATAGCAGCGTTCAGTATGGGTTTAATGGCAAAAACTACTGCAACCGTAATTGGTGTGATTGTGGATCTGGTAAAAATTATAAGGCGGGCCGGGAAAGTTATTTCAGCAGCCTTTTCTGGTGATTTCCGGACTGCATCCCAGGAAGTTCAAAACCTGGGTGATGATTTCAAGAACCTTACTGCCAATACAAAAAACAATGTAAATCGCATGGTTGCGGACGTGAAGAATTTTAAAAGCGAAATGTCAAAGGGTATGTCAGCAGATGAAATCAAAAAACAATATTATACAGATTTCAATGAAATAAAAGAGACAACCAAAAAATCAATGGAAGAAACCACAGAAGTGGTAAAAGATGAAATAAAAAAGCAAGGTGATGCAGTCACTGATGGAACCGGGGATGCTGCAAAGAAATCGAAAGCAACATGGGAAGATTATGTTTTATCTTTGCGCAATTTATTTGGTTCCCTGGTTGACTATTTTAATCAACAATTGGATCTGCAGATTGCCAGCATTGAAGCGGGTGAAAAAAAGAAAATTGCAATTGTCAATTCCAGTGAGAATGCGCAGTTGACTGCATTGAAAAGGAAATTTTATGATGGGTTGATTTCAAAAGCTGAATATGAAAACGAATCAACCCGGATTCAAAAAACTGCTGAGAAAAAGCGGGTTGATGCAGAAAAACAAACCGCAATGGATGTGTACAAGGTTCAGTTAAAACAATTTGAAGCGAATAAAAAGGTTGCCCTAGCAAATGCAGTGGTTGACACTGCCAGTGCGGTTGTGAAAACGTTGGCTAGTGTACCGTTTCCGGCAAGTCTAATTCTAGCAGCATTGGCAGGGGCCGCTGGTGGTGTACAAATTGCAACAATCAGCAGTCAGCAACCACCCGCACCACCATCCTTTTCATCAGGTGGTGTTATGCCTTATTCCGGGACCGCAATGGTAGGTGAACGGGGCCGGGAATTGGTGCAGTTACCTGCTGGTTCCCAGGTTCTGGATAATGCAACCACTGAAAGGGTTCTGCCAGGTCAGGGATTAGTTATTCATAATTTGGTGGTTCAGGCAAATAATCCTGTTGAAATGCAGCGGAAACTGATGAAGCAGGTTTCAAGATATGAAAGGGGTATGGCATAATGGCAAAATTTTTGATAAAAAATGAAACCACCAGTGAAACATTGAACCTGGACACAAACGTTGTGAGTATTGATATTTCCGGAATATCCCGGAATTATGAGCTGGTGAATTTATTCGCAGATGGTGCTGATGTTCGGGGTTTTGGTTTCCTGGATTCCAGAACGTTTTCATTCCGGAAAAAACACCGGATAGAATCCGGCACTGCGTCCGGTACTGCCTGGAATGATACCAGGGACACAATAAACAAATGGATTGCAACCCCGGAATCCAATGAATTGAATCTATATGTTGAAAACACTGATGGGACTGAAACCTATAAAACCCGGATCTGGCCTATATCATCCGGAAATGAAACCTGGGATAATTTGAAAATTACAAATCAGATTGATTATACATTTGCACTGGTTACGGGTGTATTTGAAAATGATACTGCAACCCAGGAAACAGATACTATTTCAGATACCGGATTACATGTAATGAATTTCACAGTTACAGGAAACCGGGAAGTTCCACCCATTATCAAATTTACCCCATCCGCTGATTTTACGTTGTTTCAGGTTCAGTTAAATTCAGATTATGGATTTAGGCTGGAATCAAATTTCAATTCCGGGGATCAAATTGTATATAATTGTTCCACTGGTGTGGTAACGGTTGCCGGGTTGGAAGTTCCAAACATTCAAACCGCTGGCAGTGTTTTTACATTAACCCCGGGCAGTGTAACACTGAATATCTATGCAACCAGCTGCGCAGCTGATGCCTTTATTGTAGAATATAACGAAAGGATTGTATAAATGTATAGTGTGGGTGCTCAGTTACTGGGTACGTTTCAATTCCCTTCGGATTATGTTTCACCACCGGAAAGTCTGAATGATTGGATTATTGAATGGTATCATTCATCGGGGGGTTTGAAGCGTAAATATTATATTGACACCACATCCCATGAAATAACATCATTTAGATTCAATGTGAATGAAAAGGGCCCTGGATCCGGAACAATTAATTTTTCCATTTTAGATTTCCCTATTGATGCTGATGATTATGCGTATATTTATTTCAATAATACCCGGGTATACCAGGGTATAGTTGACACCGAACCGGATGATAAGGGCGGGGTTGTGAACCTGGTTCCGCAAAGAACCAGATTAAAAGAATTGATTTATGATGGTTCATTTACAAATAAAACTATTGATGAAATTTTGCAAACAGTAATTGAGGATGTTGATGATGATTCCGGGGTTTTATGGAATGCTGCCCTGGTTGATACTGATGATACCACACAATATACAATCACATATAATTATGAAACGGTTGAAAATATCATTGAAAATCTTGTTTCCCGGTTGGATGATAAATACTGGGGTGTAAATGCCCTGGGTTTCTTATATGTTACAGAAGCATCCAGCACAGTCAATAAAAGATTGTATTATACTGAAAATGCACCTTATACAGATATTGAAGTTGAAAGGGATTTTTCCCAGGTTGATGCAACCCGGTTTCAGGTGTATAAAAAGGATCTGAACAATGATTCTTTAAGGATTGGCCAGGTGGGTTATGCATCACCATATGATCCAATTGAACTAGAAAAGATAGTGCGGAAAAAGGTGAAAAAGTTCACCATCCCTGATGTTTTGGCAGATGCTGATGGTTTATCCCTGGCATATTCAAAACTGACTGCGCAGTTTATTCCTGAAACTATCAGAATAAATAATTTTGATTTTTCAGCTGGTTATTTTCCATCGATAGGTGATCTGATCCAGGTTTTTGATAAACAGGATAGGCGGCTTGAAACCATAATTGATTGTGATGATACTGATGATTGGACAGGGACGGTTGCCCAGGACACGAGCGACTATGTGGAAGGTTCTGCCAGCTTGAAAATGGTTACTAGTACTTTGAATGATTATATGCAGTATAATTTTGATAACACGCAATATTACAATCAACCAACCAGATTGCAGTTTATGATAAAAAGCACTTTGCCCGGGTCAATATATACATTGACTTTGACAGGCGGTTCCGATATAATTGATTATTCATATGGGGCCGGAATTTATGGTGATGGTGCCTGGGGAACTGGAGGTGATGCCAGTGATGCAACCGAAAGTCAAACAGTGCAGGTAATAACTATTTATTCATCAAATGTTTGGCAGTTGGTTGATATTCCCTGGACTTCCAGTTTTCATACATTCAGACTTGAATATACCACTGATGTTGGTTCTGTGCAGGTGAACATTGACCGGATCCAGATTTTGAAGGTGTTCAATAAATCATATCAGGACAATGTGGTTGAATATGATGTTGAAGTCACACCGGACGGGGTTAATGGTACAGTGAAATTGAAAACGATTGATAAACTTGCAAATGATGAACTTTTTGCAGCGGAAAAGAGGGTTTCAGAATTGCAGGGCATTTTGGAGGCATAAGAATGAGTAATGAGTATTATGATTATTTAGGGGATCCGTTTAATTCTGACTTGATTGCATCTGGTGAGTCTTTACATGTACAATCAGAAGAATATTCCGGGGAATACAATGATATTGTTGCACCCAGTTCCCCGAATTATCCGGTAAATACACCCACTAGATATTTCATAGAATTGCCATTGAAAATTGATCAGTCTGATCTGGGAGGCAGTCAACCGATTATTGTAAAAGATGTAACCACTGCAACCGTACTAACCAGGGTTTCAGGAACCCCGGGCGCAAATCAATACAGAATTGCACCCAGCACTTCAATTAGACCGAATGTGGTTGAACTGCATTCAGGCCAGGCTGGAAACAATATCGGTTTTGATTATTAT
>Ga0272440_1001220_pt1 | contig 21402 bp, 14 predicted proteins | sample SSMMMBAug17_FD_192440 | JGI IMG/M metagenome (GOLD analysis project Ga0272440, IMG submission 192440) | Marine sediment archaeal communities from Little Sippewissett salt marsh, Falmouth, MA, United States - SSM-MMB-Aug17 | ecosystem: Environmental > Aquatic > Marine > Wetlands > Sediment ...
ACAAATTTTTAAAAAATTAGAACGCTTTAAAAAATTTCATCCTGTATATTCAACTTTAACTGCAAAATATATGACTCAAGGATTAACTGCTCCAATTCATCCAGGAGCACTAAAATATTATAATGAAGCAAAAATTTTAAAATAATCAAGGGCTAAATGTATCCTCTCCATATTTCAGCGTAGAATTAACTATTTTAAATTTTTAAGTATTATCTTATGCGATTGAGTTGTTCTTTTGTTTTAATAGAATTAAAATACAGTATAATTAATACGTTATCAAATATTTTATTTAGTTTAAAGAGAGTATCCATAAATTTGGTAAAATCAATTATATTAAATAGTTAATAGATTTTGCGCATAATAATCGCTCAATTTCAGAACTTCTGAACCTTGAATTTATAACATTTTGTATTAATAGTTGATTTAAAATTTTGGCTAAAAAAACGTAAATTGCCTGCAATATGATATTGCAATATATACAATATGTTATGTAAATTTATACTTATAGGGTCAGGAGCTCTGAATTTAGGTTAAATTAAAATGGAGGATTTTTTGGGATACAATCTAAAAAGTACAAATATTGTTAAAAGGTTAATAGATAATGTAAAAAAATATGGAACTAAAACTGCATATATTTTTTTAAAAGATGGAGAAAATGATCAACAAAAATATTCTTATGAAGAATTAGATTGGACAGCTCGTTTAATTGGATCATATCTTCAGGAAATTGGTGCTGTTGGCCAAAGAGTAATTTTACTTTATCCCTCAGGGCTGGAATATATTGGGGCATTCTTTGGCTGTTTGTATGCGGGGGCAATTGCAGTTCCTGCGTATCCCCCAGATCCTTTTAGATTAGAAATCTCATTAAAAAGATTTATTTCTATTTTAAAGGATGCAATGCCATCGGCTGCACTAACAACATCTTCAAATATTTCAATGCTAAAACAATTTATATCAAAATATCCTGAATTTAAAAAAATTCACTGGATTGCAACTGATAATATTCCAGGACATAAATCCTTATATTGGCAGTATCCTGATATTAATAGTGATACAATTGCATATCTTCAATATACATCAGGCTCAACAGGCTCCCCCAAAGGCGTTATTATAAGCCATGGCAATACAGTTGCGAACTTATCATTAGGAAATTATTTAAACAATTTTTCATCTGAAACAAGAGTTGCTGGATGGGTTCCTTTATACCATGATTTGGGTTTAATTGCCTATGTTATGGGAACTGTTTATAATGGATCTCAATGTATTTTTATGTCCCCATTTCATTTTTTACAAAAACCAATTAGATGGCTTAAAGCAATTACTCGTTTTCAAACTAGCCACAATGCAGCACCTCCATTTGGATATGAATTATGTGTTAAAAAATCAACAATACAAGAGAGGAAGAACATAGATATTAAATGTTGGAAAGTTGCAGGTATTGGAGCTGAAACAATAAGATATGAAGTTATAAAACAATTTGCTGACACATTTTCTTTAAATGGTTTTAGCATTAATTCGTTTTATCCAACATATGGAATGGCTGAATCAGTTTTATATGTTAGTGGCGGGTATAATGAAATATACAATAATATAAAATTTAATGCACTTTCAAATGGGCTAATTATACAAGCAAACAAAGATGATCAGTCTAATGTTAAAAAAATTATATGTTGTGGATATACAAATAATTATCATCAAATTATTATAGTAGATCCCAAAGCAAAACAAAAATTAAAAGATAAAAAAGTTGGAGAAATATGGATAACAGGACCAAGTGTAGCAAAAGGCTATTTTAATCGTCAAAAAGAAACCAGTACAACATTTAATGCATATCTTTCAGATAATAGCGATGTCTCTTATCTTAGAACAGGTGATTTAGGATTTATAAATAATGGTAAACTTTTTATAACAGGTAGATTAAAGGATATTATTATTATTAGAGGAAAAAATTATTATCCTCAGGATATTGAGCAAACTGTAGAAATATGCCATCCTGACTTAAGAAAAGGTTGTTGTGCTGTATTCTCTATTGAAGAAAAAAATGAAGAACATTTAATCATCCTACAAGAATTAAAGAAAAATATTAACCATATTAATGAAAATGAAATAATTTATAAAATTCGTGAACATGTATCTAATGAACATTATTTAAATGTTTTTGCTATTGGTTTATTAAAAGCTGGTACTATAGTCAAGACATCAAGTGGAAAAATACAAAGAAATACCTGTAAGAAAAAGTATCTGGAAAAAAAAATTACATTTGTCAAATTGTGGGAGTTGAATAATGAAAAAAAACAAAAATTTTTATTTACAAAATTTAATAAAACTAATAATATTGATAATAATACAAAAATAACTAAATCAATTATTCAATGGTTAACAAATTATATTTCTGATATGTCACAAATTAATGAAAAAAACATTGATATTTACAAATCTATTTATGATTATGGTGTTGATTCTATAATGATTGCCCAAATATTAAGCGATCTTGAACAATGGTTAGGAGTTATAATTGAAGACTCTTTTTTTGAAGATTACCAGACAATTGAGAGGATTGCAAAAAAGTTAGCTGGACAAGTAATTGGTGGTAAAAATATAGAAAACTTTTATTAACAAGTATGATGATTGATGAATTTATATTGTAAAATAATCAGCTAAAATTATGATTAATAAAAAGATTATATCAATATTATCAAAAGTTCTCAATATAGAAAGAGAATTTATTCAAATTGAACATCATTTAATAAATGACTTAAATATTGATTCTTTTGAACTTGTTGAAATTGCATATGAAATTAAACTTGAATATAAAATTGGGGATTTAAGGATAGAAGAAATAATATCATTAGAAACTGTTTTGGATATTATTAAATTAGTGAAAAGAAAAATTAAAGGGTTAAATTTTAAATTCAATTATTATTGATTAAATAGAGCTCTTTTATTCTATATTCATTAAATACTTGTTTAATAATTTAAAATATTATAAAAGTTGAAAATATTGGAGGAAAAAAATGTTAAGTGATAATTATAATGAATGGTATAATCTTAGATATTTATTCACACCAACTGAAATTTTGATTGGTGAGAGAGGAAAAAAATTTTATTATAATTGGAATGTTGACACTTATAATGATATATGTATTTCATTAGAGGATTCAGTAAGAGATAAGCGCCCTGTCGTTTCTTTTTTTTGCGGTCATCGTGGTAATGGTAAAAGTTCAATGCTTATTCATTTAATAGAAAAATATAAAGACGACTTTTTTATTATTTATTTTAATGCTGGACATAATCTTGATACTGATAAATCAACTATAGTTGATTTACTTTATTTAATAGGCGCCGCAATATATCAGACTGCTGAAAAAGAAGATATTCATCCAGATATAAAATATTTTGAGGGAGAAAAAATAAATGAATAATAATTTTTTATCTTTAGAGCCAGTTAAACAGCTATTAAATGATTTAAAAGGTGAAAAAGGAAAATGTAACATTATCCTTTCAATATTTGAAGACTTTTCTATCTATAAAGAAATTGTTTCGCAAATTACTGATCAAATAAAAGAAAACTATTCTTTTTATTATTTTGATTATTCAAAATCAAATAATTTAAGCTTACCTAAATTTTCCATAGATAAAAAATCAGAAAAACCAGCATGTATTTTTGCTTATGGTCTTGAACAATTAAAGTTTGATAATTTTGATAAATACCAGACAGCAATTACACTTTTAAACATGCATAGAGAAGATATAGAGTTAAGTGGGAATTCATTAATTTTATGGATAACCCCACAAATTTACGCTGATCTTATGGAAAGTGCTCCAGACTTTTTAGATATAAATACATCTGTAGTTGAATTTTTTCTTTCTGACAAAATAAAATTAACACTCGATCAAATAGAAGAATTTGACGAAATGATAAAACAACCAGATTTACCAGAGCATCTTTTGAAAAATTATCAAAAAAGTAAAAGGATTCAAATTCAAAATTTAATTGAAATAAAAAAAGAACAACATGAATATAAATATGATGTATTTATAAGCTATGCCAGTGAGGATAATGAAAAAGTCAAAAAAATTGCTGATGAGCTTAAAAAAAGAGGAGTCAATATTTGGTTTGATGAAGTTGATTTGATACCCGGACATAATATTGATGTTAGTATTAATTATGGTCTTGCAAATTCACGTAAAATTTTAGCAATATGGACAAAAAATTATTTCAGAAATGACAAAATATACACTAAAATAGAAGCTTTTTCTGTTCAACATGAAGATATAATTAATAGTCAAAGTCCACTTATTCCTCTTTTATTTGAAAAAATAGAAAAATGTAACATCCCGCCAACTCTAAGAAATATTAAATATATTGATTTTTGTGATGATGAAAATTTTTATGTTTCTTTTCAATATTTGATTAACAATCTAGATTTAAAATTAGACAATTTTTATGATGATGTTTGCGAATTATTTAAAATTATGGGTTTTAATATCAGTAAACATTCTAAATTATTAAATGATATTAAGATAATTGAATATAAACTTGGTAATCATACTATATCAAAAGGAATTTTAGGTTGTTATGATAATGAAATCTCAATAAATGATAGTAAAAATTTGCTTGCTACTTGCAATAAATTAAACAAAGAATTATCAAATTTTAATGAAATATCAACAATAAGTAATCAAATATATGAATGTTTCATAGTTTATTTGAAAAATGACAGCTACCCTGGTCTAAGATATTTAAAACAACATGGAGCTAAATGTTATAGTTATATTGAATTACTCAATGAACTTATGCCTTTTGAAGAATATGCAAGGGTAGTTATTGAAGATTTTAAAAAATGGAGAGATGATTGCTGGTGGGGCAGAGAAGATCTTTTTGTTCAACCAAAATTATCAATAGAAAAAAACATAGAAAAATCTTTGGACTTTTATGGCAAATGGTTAGGAAGTGACAGAAAAAAATTTTTAATACTATTAGGTGATTTAGGAATTGGAAAAACGACATTTACAAGGTATATTTCAAATAAATTAGCAATTGAATTTAAAGGAAACCCATATCGTAATCCTGCACCAGTATATATTCAATTAAAAAAAGAAATGAGTTACTGGTCAATTGAAGAAATTATTTCCAACCATTTTAAAAAATATAATTTAGATATTCAATTTGAACGTTTTAAATTTATGTTAAAAAAAAGGAAGATTATTCTAATATTAGATGCCTTCGATGAAATGGCTATTCATATAATAAATAGGGTAAGAGAAAAATTTTATGAGTTAATACCGGGTAATAAAATAGATGGAAAAATAATTCTTACTTGCAGAACACATTTTTTTAGATCATTAAAAGAGGAACGAAAAATATTTAATAATGATGATAATAATTTGTCAATTGTGTATATGAAAGAATTTGATGATGATCAAGTAGATAGTTTTATTAAAAAATTTACACGATATGATAAAAAGAAACAGGAGAAAATTCACAAAATAATTCAAAAAATTTATAATTTAAAAGGTTTTACTCGCAGACCATTATTGTTACAAATGATTATTTCTTCATTAAAAGAATTAGAACAAGCTCTTTCCCCAAATGTTATTACAATATATGATAGATATACAAATATTTGGATTGATCGTCAAGAAACGAGATCAATAGTGAATACAAAACAGAAACGTATATTAATGCACATTATTTCCTGGCTTTTGTGGAATGATAAAAAAGATAGTATTTCATATAAGGAATTAGAAGATTATATTAAGAATAATTCTGAAAAATCTTTTAAAAATTTAATTGATAATAATTTTGAAGATGTTTTGCGTGATACAATGACAGCAAGTTTTTTAAGGCGTGAAGAAGATAGTTTTAAATTTATGCATAATTCATTTATGGAGTATTTTCTTGCACAACGTTTATATCATATCACAAAAGCATACCATACCGATAACAAACTAGAAACTATAGAAAAAATGCTGCAAACAAAAAGATTTGAACAAAAAATCATTTATTTTCTTGCATTAATGGATAGAGAAAAAAATCAATTATTAAAACCTTTACAATCAATTTTAGAAAAAAAATATATTCGAGATACATCAGAAAATGCGTTACAAATCTTATATTGGAAGGCAAGATACGATTGTGATATGGAAGAGGAAATAACTAAACCAGAAGAATTACAAAAGCTTACAAAGGATTATTTTCCAGAATCTATTGAATTAATATCTGCACAACTTGAAAATATCGATTTATCAGCAGCCTATTTAGCAGAAGCAAAGTTTATAAGGGCTAATTTAGAAAAAGCAAGTTTTAAAAATGCCATTTTTGAAGGTGTCAGTTTTAATAGTGCAAATTTAACTAATGCCAATTTTTTTGAAACAAAGATAAAAAATACTAATTTTGAAGAAACAAATTTGAAAAATACAATATTTCATTATGCGAAATTTACAAATTGTGAATTTACAGGAGCTAAAGATCATGATAAAAAGAATTTTAAGTATTCATTAGGATTAAATTATCAAATAGATATTTTGTCGAAAAAAATGTTAAAACCAGTAATTCAACAACGTGGGCATTGTGGACGAGTAGAAGTATCTACTGTAACATCCGATAAAGTTTATTCTGCCAGTGGAGGTGCAGATGGTCTAATTTTAATTTATAAATATAATGATCTAAGGATTCTATGGGCTTTAGAAGGTCATACAGGCAGCATTAATGCACTACAATTTTCAAATAATAATAAAATGTTAATTAGTGGAAGTGCTGATAAAACTGTAAGACTTTGGGATGTTGTAAATGGAGAAATATATAAGATTTATCGAGATCATACAAAATCTATAAGTTGTGTTTGTTTTTCTAATAACAGTAAATTGTTTGCAAGTGGGAGTTTTGACAGAACTGTTCGTGTTTGGAATATTGATAATGAAGAATTTCAAAGTTGCTTTAAAGACTTTAAAAATATAATAACACATGCATACTTTTCATCAGATGATAATTTTTTATTTGCTGTTGATATTGACAATAATTTATATAAATTGGATATAAATAAAGATACTTTATTGAAAATACATGATAATAATAAGTTAGAAATTGTAGATTCTAATACTGACAAACGTTTAGATAATCTTCATGGACATGCAGCAGGAATTAATTCAATTACTTTTTCACGAAAATCACCATATATTGCAAGTGCCAATATGAATAAAACAATTAGAGTATGGGATATTGAAAAAGGTGTTATTAAGTGTTTTCTAAAGGGACATGAAGATCAGGTCACTGCTGTAAGGTTTTCGACAGATGGAAGGACACTTTTTAGCTGTAGTTATGATAATACAGTTAGACTATGGGATATTGATACTGAAAGGCAATTACATATTGTAAAAGAACATCAAAATAGAATTAATGCAATTTCTTATTCTACTGAAAAAAATTATCTTGCAAGTGCAAGTAATGATAAAACAATCATTATATGGGATATCATCACAAGAGAAGTCATTACCTGCCTTAAAGGGCATGATCATTGGGTTGCAAGTGTTGATTTTTCAACAGATGGAAATTTTCTTGCCAGTGGAAGTTACGATAGAACTGTAAAAATTTGGGATATTGAGAATAAAAAAGAAATCTATACATTGAATGGTCATAATGACTGGATAAGCGCAGTAACTTTTTCATCTGATGGAAAATTATTAATAAGTGGAAGTATGGATAATACTATTATTATTTGGGATGCAGTAACTGGCAATAAAGTGGAAGTACTAACAGATCATAAAGATGGAATTAGGTGTCTGGATTTTCAGTATGAGAAAAAAATTCTTGCATCAGGTAGTCGTGACAATACAATTCGCTTATGGGATATGAATAATAATGGCAAATGCATTGCCAAGCTTGAAGGAAATATGGGGGAAGTTAAAACTCTGAAATTTTCCCTTAATAAAAGATTTCTTGTTTCAGCAGGTGATGCAGGTCGTTTACAATTTTGGGATTATGAGAATGAAAGAATAATTATGTATCAATATTGTTTTGAAAAAGATGCATGGTTAACTCTTTTACCTGATGGAAGGTTTTATACCAATAATAAGGGGATAAAATATTTAGGTTACACCGAACAAGGTTCATTAGAATTTAAAAGAGCAAGTGAGCTTAAGGATACTTTTTATAATCAAGATGCAATTGCTGATAGATTATCTTTTTATATATAAATAATAATCTTTTTAAACTTAACACCTTCAGACAACCTTAAAATATTTAATAAGATGATATTATTTAAAATATATTATAAAATATTGATGATTCTGATATTTTATAAATAAGATAACATGAAAATTTCAAGAGGAAAACATGAATAAAGCACCAATAATGAATAAACTCTTAGAAGAACTTAATCTTATACCAGACAATAAAATAATTAATCTTTATAATATAATTCATTCTTATAGAATTAGTCTAATGATTAATCAATGTCGTATTAATTATGATTCTGCTCAAAAATATGATAATTTATATACAAAAAAGGACATGACAATTTATTCCTCACTTGAAGAAGGATATAAAGCAATGGCAAGTGATACCATTCTTGAAAAAAAAGCAAATGATTGGATATCTGATGAGTGTGGAGATTGTTTACCTGAAAAAAAAAAGATTGGGGTGTATGGAGTGAATAGAGGCGACGTTTATTGGGTAAAATTGCCCCTGCAGAAGGTGGCGAAATCCAAAAAACAAGACCAGCTATTATTATTTCAAACAATATATCCAACAGCATTTTAAATAGAGTTCAAGTTATACCTGTTACAAGCAATACTAATAAAGTTTATCCGGTGAGTCCTTATTTATTTTAAATGGTAAGAAAGGAAAGGCGTTATGCAGCCAAATAAGGACTATTAGTAAAGAACGTTTAGGAAAAAGAATGGTACAATAACAAATGAAGATTTATTTATTTTAGAGCATGCACTAAAATTACAATTAATTAGGACTTTTTAATTAATTTATAAATATATTTTTTTAATTAAAAAACTAATTATGACTATAAAATAAAATCATCAAGTTAAAGCTTAATTAACATATTAATTATATCTGAGATATAAATTCAAATTAATTTTATTACAGTTTTTCATTTGATATTTTTTATTAAGTTTTGAAAAAAATTCCCATACAAATACTAAAAATTACGCATTATGAAGAATTTTGTTGCCAATTGATGGCGCAATACCCATAAGTAAGTTTATATCTCTTTGAACTAATTCTCTTTTAAATTTTTGATGAAAAACAGCTAATATCCCAATACATTCTCTTTCCTTGATAATCGGGCAGCATATAAAAGCCTCTGATGCCATAGCATTAGCAATATCATTATCAATTGAAAGAATGCTTAATTCACTCAGGTGATTTACAACAACAGGTTCTTTTTTATTATATGATTTTACAACTGCTTCATTTAAAGATTTTGGTCTTGTAAGAAAAAATTCTGCATTACCTAAATAATTAAGTTCATCTTCTGAAAATCCAAAGCCTTGTCGATATTTTAATATATCTTTCCCTTGATTGACTAATAAAATCATTCCTTTATCAAAATCCAATCTTTTTTGAATTACCTGCAATATTTCCATAAGTACTTTAGAAATTTCTTTTTTTTCACCAATAATATCTCCAATTTCTCTGACAATTTCAGCAATATCGTAGTTTATATCAGTTCGATCAATTAGCTGGTCATACTTTATGCTTAGATGTTCCAATTGTTGAAATTTTTCAATGAATTGTTTCTTTTCAAGATATTCAACAAACCATCCAAAAATAATATAACCTATAACTAAAACAGGTATAAAGTATTTTATTGATATTTGTGGGTAAAAATAATATGATACAATACTAATTAATGGTAATAGAAAAAGAAGTCTAATTTTCCATGTTTTTAAAAAAGATACTTTTGTTTCTTTCCATTCAACAATATATCTACAAGATTTATTATTGTTTTTTATACACTCATTATGTTCAATTTTTAATAGTTTACTACCAAATAATTCAGGTACTTGTTCAATGTTTCCATATCTATTGTCACATTGAAAAGGTTCATGTTTGACACCTTGTTTTGGGGTTGCAATTATTTCAACTTTATTTTTACCTATTTTTTTTGATTCATAATCAGCAGAACGATCGAGTCTTTTCGAAAATTTAGAACTTAATTCATAAATTTTTGCTGTACTGCTATGAATTGACGTACTACCTAAAGCCAGTAAAAAGAAATAAAAATTACCCAGGCCTTCTGATTGCAATGCATATCTCCCGGCTTCTTTTGCAATATTTTTATTACCAGTAGCTTTTAATACATTTTCATAAAAAGTATTTATTTGCTTTTGAGTTAACCAAAGATTTTCATCATCTATCTCATGCCTTGATAAATTACAGCTTTTGAGTAATTCACTAATGTTAACATTAGGATATCTTTTTTCAATAAGCTGAACAAATGTCCTTGTTGGTCCGCTATTATATAATTTGTCATTTGATTCTTGTTGATTATTTCCCACAAACACCTCCTTTTTATATTTTTTTCGTAGCTAAAAATATAAAAGTTAAAACATCATATTATTCTTTGATACCTGTAACTGTAAAAAGAACAGAGTATACCATAGTATCTTCTCTTTTAAAAAATTCTATACATTCTTTAATCAAATTATGTGCTTCATTTGAATTATTTAGAGCTTTTGTTATTATTGGGTATGTAATATCAAATTTATTTTTCCATTTATTTATAAATGAATCATCTTTTTTTCCCCATGAAAGCTCATGTATTTCCGCTTTAACATTAATATTTTTTACTCCCTTTGAATAAAGTAAATGATATAATTTTCTACCAATAAATGGGTCAAAACCTGTTGCTTGATTAAGATAAGTTGAAATTTTTTGAATTTTTAATGATAATGGGTTTTCTTCAGGATAAAACCAATGTAATTGACCATCAATGTCCTGAAGCCATATTCTGCCTCCAGGACTACATAATCGTATTATTTCATTTACTGCTTTATCAGGATGTTTGAGATATTCAAAAAGAAATCTTGAATAGATAAAATCAAACTTATTAGATTCAAAAGGTAGAGAATATATATTGCTAACTGCACCAAAAATTTTATTATTTTTATCTTTTTTTTGTAATACTTCTAATATTCTATCATAAATCGCATCAATGCAATAAATTTTTGAAAATGGAAAAAAATTTGCTATTTCACTTGCAATAACACCAGGTCCACAGCCAATATCTAGAATATTTGATGAATCATTAAGATAAGATAATAAGTATTTTTCAACAAATGATCTTGGATTAACTTGCAAAGCAAGCCTTTTACCTTCATCTGGATTATTCATAAAATAATTAATATTATTCAAAATAGTTCCTTTTTTTTCATTTAAAACTTTTCCATTATTATACTAATTATTAAACTTTTTTTCCATCTTAATCCATTTGATAATGGAGCTAAACATGTTTTCAAGGTAATTATAATATTTAACAAATCCCTCCTTAAGACATATACATTGATTATATTGTCGTATTAATTCCGATCCAGATGATTTAAGGTATTTAGCTGCTTTTCCAGATGTAACAACTGGTATGTAGTCTAAAGGATAAGTAAGTTCATTGCTTATATCAAAATATGAGCATGCTGCTTTTTTGATAAGTGCATTGCAAACATGTTCAATTGAAATATTTAATCTTTCGTTTATTAACAGATCACATCTATTTTCAAGAAAACTTAAGTTAAAGCCAAGTGGTCCTCTATAACATATTGCTGCACCAACAGGTTCATTAAATCCTGATTTATAAGCAATCCATATAAATCGTTTTCGAAAAAGACCATATTTCTTATATATCACATTCAAATTATCTAATTCAATATCGTTATAATCAAACTGTTCAGAAGTCAAATATATATCGCCTCGAATTTTAGAAACAAATTTTTTTAGATCATTAATATAAAATCTATGATTACATCTTACAATATTTAGATTATAATTATCAGTTCTTTCATTATATAAAGGTTTTACCTCCAGGTATTCAAAGGGTGTATTGCTTGAATATTTACTTCCAACATAAGATGCAAATTTTTTATAAATTTTATCTGGAACCTTTTTTTTTTTATTATACCAGTTTTGACAGGCTATATTATATTCATCTTTTACAATAACTTTTGCCATTGTATTTAATAAAAGAGAGACAAGACCTGATGCATCTCCTGTTGAAGTCATATGCTGAGCGAACCAGCTATTTAAAGTAGTTCTCCATAGCGAAATAGATGCCATATGATTTGAATGTTTTGATATAAATATTGGAGTCCATAAAATTTCTTCCCCACCTTTTAACGCTAATTCCCAGTTTTCTTGAATTAAATTATAATAATTTTTTATTCGTTTTTCTTTTTCTTCATAAATAAAATTTACTTTTCGATAATGATCAAATAAATCGGAAACACTTAAATTATATGTTTGAATATCCTTTGTGTCTAAAAAAAAAGGTTTATCCAAATTTATTTTATAATTCATTTTTCTGTTTAAGTTTATATTATTCATTGGGAGTATATATAATGATCATTATTTTATGATTTTATAATGTATTGCTAACAGCATGATAAAAACCATCATGTAAAAATGTATATGAAATACGTTCACCAACAATTTTTGAAAGTAACATCATAGCTTGCATCTCATGGCTTAAAAAAATATTTTTTGTATTATTTCTTACAAGAAGCAGGTATAGAATTTCTCCTGTTGGCATATGACACAGCTTTGTCAGCATAGTTGGAAAAGCAATATTTTTAGGGTGGATAAACTTAGGAGAAGCATAATGACAATTCCAACAAAATGCACTTTTCATATCATGTTTAATTGCTTTAAAAATTAATGCTTTTGAAATTTTATCTGTTTCATTCCAGTCTAATAATAGTTCCTTTTCACCAGCAACAGCTTGATAATTTACTACGAAATCATCTGAAAGATTAATGTTTTCTTCAAGTTTTACACTTATACCTAAAATTACACCTAAAGATAAAGGTGATACTATTTTTTTTAGGTATGGCCATAGTATTTCAAGAATTCTTTTGATATTAAATACATCATCTTCTTTAAGATCATCAATGATATATATTAATTTAGAAATAAGCTGCTGATAAGCCAAAATCATTTGTATAGGACTATCTTTACGACCGAAAATTGAATCATTTTTATTATTGGGTTCCAAAATCTCTATAATTTTATTTTTTAATTTTGTAGGTTGAAACGATTTTTCTATATATTCTACAATATATTTATCTAATTTTTTTTCTAACATATCATATGGTGTTGATGTTAAAACAACAATTTTTAAATTTGGATATTCACTATTAATCTTTTTTATAAAATTTATACCAGGCAAATAATCACAACAATCACCATTACGTATTAAATCGACAATCATAATATCCGGAATTTTCCTCTTTAAAAAATTATATGCTTCATCATCACGATAAGTATATTCATAATTAATATTTACATTTTCGAATAGTTGTTTGATAAGTCTTATAAAGTCTGGATTATCGTCTAAATGTAATATATTATACTTTTTTTTCATATTTCACCAATGTTGTTATAAAAAAAATATAAATAATTATTAATCAAAACTAATTTTGTAACTTAATCAGATATTTGTTTCCAAAATATTCATAACCTTTTTTCTAAATTCTAATGGAACAAAATTTTTATGTTCATAAGAAATAATATACTTTTCTAATTTATTTTGTAATGTTTCATCAGGACTTCCTGTTACAACCATAATTTTTAAATTTGGAAATTCACTGTTAATCTTTTTTATAAAATTTATCCCAGGCTCATAATCACAATAATCACAACAATCACCATTACGTATTAAATCGACAATCATAAGATCAGGTATTTTTCTCTTTAAAAAATTATATGCTTCATCATCACAATGAACAAAATCATAATTAATATAACTATTTTCAAGTATTACTTTTATTATATTTATAAAAACAGGATTGTCGTCTAAATGCAATATATTATACTTTTTCATCATATTTCTCCAATATAATGAAACAATATTATAAAAAATATTGTTTAAAACTCATTCTTGAAACATAATCATACATTATTTTCTAAAAGATTCATAACCTTATCTTTAAAGACTGGTGGGTCAAATCCTTTTTGTTCATAAGCAATAATATACTTTTTTAATTTATTTTCTAATGTTTCATCTGGATTTCCTGTCACAACCATAATCCTTAATTTTGGATATATATTATTAATTTTTTTAATAAAATTCATCCCTGGTGTTGGGTCGTAGTCATTTTCAAGCATTAAATCTACAATTAAAAGATCTGGTAATTTTTTTTCCAAAGCATTATACGTATCATCAGCATAATATGCATATTCATAATTAATATTTACATTTTCAATTAAAACCCTTGTAATATTTATAAAAACAGGATTATCGTCTAAATGTAGTATATTATACTTTTTATTCATATATTCCTCCAATATATAAAATTTTTCAATTTGTGTTTTCGATATTATAAAATTATTGACAAAAATTATATTAATCTTTCAAATTAGATTAATAATTGAAACTTTGTTCCTGATGTTGGCGCCAATAATTTCAGTTCGCCGCCAATCATAGACGCCATTTCTCTACTATAAGCTAAACCAAGTCCACCTTGAGGTGTTTTAAGTCCTTTTTTATATTCATCATTAAAAAAATTTATAACATCTGGGGGCAGACCTTCACCATTATCCGAAATTTCAATAATTATATTGTCTTCATTACATTTCAAAAAAATATCAATTCTTTTATTATTCCTTTTTTTAATTTTTTGCAAATGTTTAAGGCTATTTCCAATAAGATTATTAAGAATTTGTATAAGTACAATTTTATCAGTGAAGATATTAAAATTATCTCCTGATGAATTAATAACAAATTCAATACCTGTAAAGTTCATAGCATATACTTTAAATAAAGAAGTTTGTTTTTCAACTAAATTTTTAATATTGATTGTTTCTTTATGTATTCTCCCTTGTCCTCTTTCAACAGTTAATACACTCCCCAAAGATGCCTGAACAAGACCAAGTGCAACATTTGCAGTGTCACCAAACTGTTTTTTTAAAGAAGTATCTTCCATATTGGTAATTGCATATAAAGAACTTCTTAATATACCCAACGGCTCCATTGTCCCATGTGATAACATTCTTAATATGTTTTTTAAGTAATCTCTTTGTATTATATTTTCTCTAATTGAATTTGCTGTCTTAACAAAAGTTTCGATTTGCTGAAGCTTGTCAATACTTAAAATTTCAATATCTAATTCATAATCATTGTTATTATCAATAGCATATAATTTTTCAACACTATTTTCTTTCATTATTGGTATGGTAATCCAAAAATCAGAATACTTTGGGGATATAGTTTTTTCTGAATTTGATTTTAGCTTATCTATTTTAATTGATTTCAATTCAAAACCACTTCCAATTAATTTTTCGCTAATTTCTGGCTTAATAGTATTCTGATTTGTATCTTCTTTGTACCAAACTGAAACTCTTCCCATTAATGTATCAAAATCTTTACTTGTAAAAGAAACTTTGCCATTTTTAAAATTATTTCCCTCATCATTATTTTTTATTTCACCAACATAATCCTCACTAATAAACAAGCCCTGATTTTTTTTATCATGTTTGTATCTAAAAACTCTTTTGGAACCTATTTCATAAAGGGCGTTTAAAATAAAAGTATCCATTATATTAACATCTTTAATTTTTTCCATTTCAGTAATAATATCCCATAATTTATGAGAAAAACTAATATCATGCATTAATACAGCTACAGCTATTACGTTATCATTATCAATTATAGGCACAAAAGAACAATTCATCACATATTTTTCTTCAAAAAACCACAAATCTCTTATAAGTTTAACTGGTCTTTTTCCTTGAATAATATTATTAATAGGGCATTGATCGCACTCAGATTCTCTATTCATTAAAAATTTATAACATTCTTTACCCAAAAAATCTGAATTATTGATAAATTTTTTTAATTTTTCGTTGATAAATATAATTTTATTACTTGTATCTATTATATATAAATAATCATCAAAGCTATTCAATGACATTCTAAATGTATTTAATCGCTCTTTTTCTAAAATTTTAGAATTAATAAGAAAATAAAGCAAGTTAAAGAAAGATCTAAGTCTATGTGATTTTATTTTATAATCTTCATTAGACATCGAAAATTCAAACATTATTACAACATTATTACTAAGTTTGCCTCCTAAATAATAATTATTGGTCTTGCTATCATTATATTGTCCAAAATTAGCTACAGATCTAGCAGCATCTATAATATACTGATTGGTAATTTTCCCACGTACAGTTAATAAGACGTCACTTTTACTTGGAGTAGAAATAGCGGTGTTATCTTCAAAAACTTGATAATATGTATATTCAGTTATTCCTGTCTGTGCTACGATTGGTTTAGACCAAATCCATAAATAATCCATATATGTTTCATGAGAAGGATCTTTTTCTTTTTTTAATTTGTCAAAATCTCCCATGCTTTTTGTAAAGGTTTCAGTAATTTTTTTATATGACCTTTGAGCTTCCTCTTTTTTTATCAAATAATAATAAACTGTTAATGCATCAGTAACAAAATTTGTAATGCCTCTTTTAATAGTTTCATTTAAATTTTCAATTCTTCCAATAAAAAGTCTTATAAAATCTTCTCTAATAATAACTGGAATAAAAATAACATTACCAATCCAATCAACTATTTCTGTTCTTTTAATAACAGATTCATTTATGATTATGTTTTGATGAATTATTTCATTTTCGGAAATCCATTTTTCATTATTAACAATATTTTTTATAAACCAATCCTCTTGAATTGATATTTCATCTATTTTATTTTTTTTTTGTTTTTTACATTTATATATACCCCATTCTTTAATATTAAAAAATTTTTCAAAAATTTCATCAAGTTCTTTTATTAAATCTTTTGGGGAATCAAATGTTTTAAGTCGATTCTTTAATTTATTAATTAGCGTACTAATATCCAAGACATCAGCAAAATTATAGTCTCTGCGATCACGCTTTGAAAAAGGGACAAAACATGATTTGGCTAATTTCCATAAATTTAAATTTTGAGAGTGATGCAGACAAAAATCACCTTTTAAATGTTCATGAAATAATTTACTTATAAAATCTTTATATATAATATTTGAAAATACATATCCATTATTATCTTGATACGTGAATAATCCTGTAATTGTAATATGATCAATTTTTGTGTTTTGAGTCTGGGAAATAACACTTTTATCTAGCGCTAATAAAGCAATATGAATCATTTCAGATGATTCAATAAAATAATCAATTAACCTTCTAAAATGCTTTACTGTTTTGTTTTCATAGTTAACTAACATATTAATAGCTGTCCAATTTTCATCAATAAACTCTTTTTGATAATCAGGATATTTATCAATATTTAAAAACCTATTTTCATTCAAAAAAAATCGCGTAAATGCACGTATAAGAAAAATATGACCTTTAGTTTGCGTATTAATAAATTCAATTAATTTATTAAAAGGTTCAAAAAAACCCTCATCTTTAAAAAATTCTTTAATAAGCTTTAAAGATTCTGATTCACATATTGGATATAATCTTAATTGTTCAGTAATATTCCATAAAGGTGAAGTTTCAATATTCCCAGAACTAACAATTGAACCTGCAAAAATCATTATAACATCAAAAGTTTTTTTATTATCAAATCTATCACTATAAATTTTTCGACAATCTATTGCAAATTGATTATACAGGTATTTATCAATTGCTCCAAGACCATCAAAAAATAGAACAGGTATATGTTCATTGTTATCAAGGAAAGTAATAAATTTTTTAATAAATTCATTTGATAAATTTTTTGATTCTTTCATTAATTCTGAATCATTTATTCCTATTGATTTAAGTATGCTATTGTAAAATGATAAAGCTCCTTTGCCTATTTCTGCTTCAAAATTGAAATAATAACATTTATAATTAGGAAACTTATTAACACTGGGGGTTGCAGTTTTAATAATTTTTGTTTTTCCCATTCCATTTGGGCCATAAATAAAAACCCATTGTTTTTCCCTTATATATTTAATTAATTGACTTAAATGTTTTCTATTAGTTTCAATTAAAGGCAGTTCTTTTTTAGATAAAGTTTTATTATTTTCCTTCATATTAAACCTCATTAATTAATAAATTTATCTTTTCTTCAGAATTATAATTGTTATTTATAACATCAACCATAACTTGATTTAGAAAAGTAAAATTATCCTGAACAGGTACAATTATTTTATTCATTGTCAGGTGTTTTATTGATTTTGAGATTTCTTGATCAAGGTCATTAATTTTTTTATTATGCTGATTTAGAAGTAAATTTGTTTTATTATGTACATGGTTCGATGAAAATGTTTTATCAGAAAGCATTATAATACATATAAGACGTTCAAATGGAGTTGTATTCATAATAAAATTATCAAGAATATAATCAATTAAATATCTATCACTAATTAATTCTTCAATATCTTGTGGTTCTAATATTTTTTTTCTTTTTTGAAATAATTTTTTTGCTTTAAATTGAACAAAACTTGGATGACCTGAAGTATAATCATAAATTTTTGAAATAAATATTTCTTTATTTTCAATATTTATACCAGAAATTTTAAATGGTATGGTAATAAGATCATTTACTTCTTTTTTGTTTAAAAAACCCAATGTTTTAAACTCACATAAATTATAAAATGGATGATTAATATCATTCAGCATCATTGATACGCGCCTGTAACCAGATATTACAAGTCTGATGTCACCATTATTAACAGATGTTCTTAATTCATCAAAAAAATTATCGTAAAGATTATTGCTGTCAGCCATTTTAACAAGATGATCAATTTCATCTAATAGTAAAAGTAATCTTTTCACTTTTAAGCCTTTTGCTCTGGCAAAAATTTCCTTTAAATAAAATGAATAATTTCTTCCTTTTTTGTAATAATAATTAGGCAATAGTATTCGAGCAATTTCTGCATTTAACTCTCTAAATGTACTAAATATACTGCAATCAATATAAAGAGGGTAATATGGCTTTATGGGATATCTATTTTTTTCGACTTCTGATTTTAGTTTTATTAGTAATGATGTTTTTCCAATTCTCCTTCCACCAGTAATTGCATAACCATTCTGTGCACTTAATAATATTTCCTTTATTAGATCAACTCTTCCGAAAAACATATCTGGATTACATGGCCCTAAATATGAAAATGGACATTCTGAATCTTTCATTTCATATTCTCTCAAAATTTCTAAAGCTTTATTTTTTGGCTCTTTTGTTAATAAAATATCAACTAAGGCATTTCCATCAGAAATAAAGCAGTCATTAAAGGCATCCTGAAATTTGTTTTTTATTTCATTATTATACTGAAATAGAAATATCAAATGAGAATGTCCATATAAACTCAAGCGAAAACAGGCTGAAAGTATTGATTCAATAAGGTCATCGATTTTTTTATCTTCAATATCAGTTAATGGACGGGCTAAAACAAATAAACATTCTTTGCAAAATGCATCCTTTTCTATTGAGGTATCTATTGTAATCTTATCTTGCTTTGTAAAATCAATATGAAAAATTAATAATTTTTCATATGCTTCAATTTTTTTTACTTTTGTCATTAATGACCTGCGTATATAAGACTCTGAAGTTGATAATACTTCATTATTATTTAATTTACTATTATTAAGCATTGAAATTAAAGATTTTGCTTCTTTTTCTCTAATTGACATAATATACTCTTAAAAAATATTAAATGATTTGTAATGTTATATATAATTTAAAAAGAAATACATTGGCTTATCATTTACTAATGATTAAACATGAATTTTTCCCCCCAAATCCAAAAGAATTTTTCATAAGGATATTTACTTTTTTTTGTCTGTATTTATTTGGTACATAGTCAAGATCACAATCTGGATCAAAAAATTCATGATTTATTGTTGGAGGGATAAAACCATCATTTAATGCTAAAATTCCAGCAATTGTTTCAATAGCTCCAGATGCTCCTATTGAATGACCTGTCATTGATTTTATTGCATATATTGGAATTTGAAATGCATTACCTCCAAATACATTTTTTATTGCTTTTGTTTCTGTTTTATCATTAATTTTTGTTGATGTTCCATGTGCATTTATGCATTGGATATTATGAGGTTTTATATTAGCATTATCTATAGCTAACTGCATACATTTTGCAGCAGAACAGCCATCAAGTGAAGGTTGGGTCATATGAAAAGCATCATTATTTGCAGAGTATCCAATAATTTCAGCATATACTTTTGCATCTCTTTTCATTGCATGTTCAAAATCTTCAAGGATTAACATTCCAGCACCTTCTGATAGTACCATACCATCACGTTTAGCATCAAAGGGGCGGCATGCTTTTTCAGGGTTATTATTTTGTAAGGATAAAACTCTAAGAGAACTAAATCCACTTAACATTGAAGGTGTTAATGGAGCTTCTGCTCCACCGCAAATAACTATATCAGCCATATTATTTTTTATTAGTTGAAATGCATTTCCAATTGCGTCTGTTCCTGATGTACAACCATTAGAGATTGTATTGCTATATCCTTTAGCACCTAAACGAATTGATATTTCGCTGGAACTTCCTCCTGCAAAAATTCCAACGCAAGTATATGGATTCATACTCCCTTTAATTCGGAATTTATGCAATTCTTCTTCAAAATAACCCAGTCCGCTTACAGATGTACCTATAATAACAGAAAATCTATCATTATTAATATTTGAGCTTTTTAATCCTGCGTCGTCATATGCTATTTTCGAGGCTGCTATTGCAAATTGAACTGATCTGCCTCGCGGCATATTTCTTTTTTCTATATAATCTATAGGATTAAAATCCAATACCATGCCAGCAATCTGGCAGGGTAAATATAAGTCAAAATATTTTGAAATAGATTTTATTCCACTTTGACCTTGTTTAATGGCATTAATAAATTCATTATTTCCAATTCCACAAGGAGAAATAATTCCAAGTCCTGTTACAACAACTTTTCGTTCTGACTTATTATTTTTCATAGATTTAACTCCATTATTTAAGCTATATCAATTTCTGTTATTAGTCAATATTTTAATAAGTTATTATATTATTGCCCATCCTTTGGAAACACCCAAGATAAAATTAATATTAGAAGATAAAATTAGAATAATTACTAATAATAATAACGTGTTAATATTTTTATTTTTAATTTATTTATATTTTAATTGACATATTATGTTTTTTTTTATAAAGTCATTGTTTTATTAGCAATTATCAAGTGCTTGGGTTTTTGTT
>Ga0272440_1001221_pt1 | contig 21387 bp, 10 predicted proteins | sample SSMMMBAug17_FD_192440 | JGI IMG/M metagenome (GOLD analysis project Ga0272440, IMG submission 192440) | Marine sediment archaeal communities from Little Sippewissett salt marsh, Falmouth, MA, United States - SSM-MMB-Aug17 | ecosystem: Environmental > Aquatic > Marine > Wetlands > Sediment ...
TGAAACAATCTATTTTTCGGGTCAATATGATATACAGAATCAAAGCAATGTAAATGCGTTAAACGTTGCAATCGCCCCATATATTCTTATTTGGCCACAAAAAACGTATCGTATTCATAGTAATTTCATAACCAATCAATAACATGTATCATGATTAGGCCATGATTAAAACGAGAATCTTGACAAAGAAAGCAAACAATTATACGTTTATCATTATAAATAATATTTGAATTTAGGAAATCTTTGAAAATAATCAAGGGAGTTTCAATGAGAATTATTGGGTTTAACATATTTTTTTGTTGTTTTTTATTAGAAAGTCTTTGTTGTTCCATTATTAAAGCAGAAGAAATAAAAGTGGGTGGGTATCATTTCCCGCCTTTTGTTAAGGTCTCTAAAAACAATGTAAGTGGGATAACCAAAAAAATGCTTCATGAAATGAATATTATTCAGAAAAAGTATCGCTTTGTATTTTTTTTAACATCACCCAAAAGACGTTATTATGATTTTGAACAGGGTAAATTTGATTTAATCATCTTTGAAGATCTTAATTGGGGTTGGAAAAAAAGAGATATTGCTGCCTCCAAAGTTTTTCTGAAAGGCGCTGAAGTATATATTACAAAAGCGTCCCCTTCAAAAGATCAAACTTACTTTAATCATTTAAAGAATAAAAATATTGCCATAATTAAAGGATACCATTATGGTTTTGCAAATTATAATTCTGATGAAAACTATCTGAGAAAAAATTTCAACGTTCAATTCAGTTCATACCACGAAGGCAATATTTTAAAAGTTGTATTTGGCAGAGCTGATATTTCAGTCGTCAACCTTTGTTTTTTAAGACATTTTTTTTTCACACATCCAGAAAAAAAAGATCAGTTATTAATATCAGATAAAGTTGACCAGCGATACAATCACACCATTCTTTTACGAAAAAAAGCCTTGATTACAATAAAAGAAATAAATGCGATCCTTACCAAAATGGAGAATGAAGGTATTATGGCGCGTCTTACATATAACAACAATAACCCTATCAAACCGAAGGAAAAAAAATGATTTGTCATATCAACGCAATAAGGATGTTTAACTGTTTAGTCATCCAGTTATTCTTCATATTGAACTTGACAGTAAAGGCTGAAGTTGTAATGGATAAATCTTTTGAAAATGACCGAACCATCCAACCTGTAAATAATACCTATATAATTGATGCAAATGATGGTCGTCAAGAAGGCCAAAACTTGTTTCACAGTTTTAAATCATTTAACATTGAAAAAGGAATGACTGCGGATTTCACAGGCCCATCAACCATTCAACGAATCATATCTCGCGTCACTGGCGGCGAGATATCACATATTGATGGCACCATCAAATCAAGCATTCCAGGAGCGGATTTATTTTTATTAAACCCCAATGGTTTCATATTTGGTGCCTCAGCCTTGCTAGATATCGACGGGTCACTTTATGTAAGCACTGCTGATTACCTTCAAATGACTGAATCCGAAAAACTCATGACAGGTTCTACAGCAACCAGTGGATTCGTATCATCGCCACCGCACAGTTTTGGATTTCTGGATGAAAATGTTGCCCCCATTTTGTTTCAAGGACCGGAATCAATTGAACAAGGACATATCGATGAAACATATGAAACGTTTATAGACAATACCTTTATAGATTCAATGAATAGTGGCACAATTGTTAAAGGCAATCATGACTTTTGTATTATTGGTGGACAAATAACGATTGAAAAGGGTGTCAGAATTTATCTGGCAGACCAAACGAATCAAAATCAGATGAACGATACGAAAGGCGCTATTCAACTCGTAAGCATAAAAAGCAAGGCCAATGTTGACCTGAACAACATGATCGCATATTCGCAGGATACGAAATATGGTAATATTTCAATCAAGGGTTCCATATTGAATACAAGTGGCAAAAGAGTTGGTGGAATTAACATTCTTGGAGAAGATATTATTGTTGAAAATAGCATTTTTTATTTGGATAATTTTGGCGAATTTGAAGCATCCCCTGTTAATATTTCAGGTAACAAAATAATATTTCAAGATTATGCAAAAATTATTTCCGATACTTATGCAAATGGCAATGCGGCCCCCATTCATCTAAATGCCAAATCGGATATTTTTTTTAAAGAGAGATTTGCTGCGATCTACTCCTTTTCATATCAAGCCCAAAAAACTGATGCGAAAATATCTGGCAATACGTCTCAAATGTCTATTGTCGCAAAAAATTTGTACCTTCAAGATGGTTCACGAATCCTCAGTCGGACACATGGATTTGGCAATTGCAGCGATATTTCAATACAAGCGGCAGAAAGCATAAGTCTATCCAGTAAAAAAATTAATTATAATGAATGCTCAATTTTTTTTGATACATATGGCCCAGGTTCTGCCGGAACCATTTATTTAGAGGCAAAAAATATTGAGTTTGCAAATGGTGCGAAACTGTCTGTCAGTACATTGAAAACAGGTAGTGGGGGGAGCATTACCATTAATGCTGAAGAATTTCATTTAAAAGGGATACGATATAACGAGCAATTAAAAGTACCACGTCAGGGGTCTCGAATCTTTGTCAGATCTTATGGTGAAGGCACTGATGCGGGTTCCTCTGGGGATTTATTTATTCATGCAAAGAATATTATTATGGATGATGGCGCACAAATCAAAGCCCAAACATATGGATTCGGAAAAGGTGGAGATATAACCCTGATTGCGACAGAAAAAATAGAATTAAAAGGTCATGATGGTAAAAAGAACCCTGCGATGATCAATGCCTCATGTGATCGGAAACTATTCGATTCTGGCACACAACAAACTGGAAATGTGACACTAATTTCAAAAAACATTATTCTCAAAGATGGGGCATGGATAAGTACACATACTGATGGAAATGGGGATTCTGGAAAAATAGATATTAAAGCAACTCAAAAATTAGAATTGTCTGGTGAAAGTCAATATCGAGAGAATATTGACAAAGATAAACTATCGAGTTGTATTCTTTCATCAGCGAGGCCCAAAAGCAAAGGTAATGGCGGAAAAATTATTATTAATGCGAATGAAATCCTTCTATCAGATGGTGCATTTATTGAAACCGGAACAGAATCATCGGGCAATGCTGGAACAATTGATATCAATGCAAATACCATTACATTGATGAAAACCAGCAGTGACAATAAAAGCAGCATGATAGAAAGCAATTCCCAGGCAAAACTGCTTGATAGTCGTACTCATACAACAGGATGTGGGGGAAAGATTAGTATCGAAGCCAATAATATCAATTTATTTGATGGCGCCAGGATTTCAACCAGTTCAATAGCTGATACCAAATCGAGCGGAGATGCGGGTGACATTCGTGTCAATATGAATGGTACGCTTCGAATTTCAGGTCAAAACAGTAAGGATCGTGAATCATCCGGTATCTATGCTCAATCCGAACAAAACAACGCGGCCTTGGCTGGTAAGGCGGGCAATATCGCTATCATTGCCAATAATATTGTCATGGATAATCATGGCCTCATTACCACAAGCAGCAATGGACTCAAAAATGCAGGCGATATTGAGATTCAAACCAAACAATCCATTTTGTTAACCCATTCAAAAATCGTATCGGAAAGTACAATGCCAGTTACCAGCGACCAAAATGGAGGCGCTGCCGGTTCGATCAGCATAAAATCTGGAAATGATATACAATTATTTCAATCTGCTCACATCTCAACAAATGCGGTTTCATCAGGTGGGGGGAAGATCTATATTCAGAATCAAAATGCACTGACAATCATTAACAGTGACATTACAACCAATGTCCGACATGGCGTTGGAAATGGTGGTGATATCAATATTCGTTCAAACCTGACAGTGATGAACCATGGCATTATTTCTGCCAATGCGGATGCCGGCGATGGCGGAGCAATTTATATTAATACGCGCCATTTGATTCAGTCTACAGACAGTCGTATTGAAGCCACATCAAAGCGTGGAAATAATGGCACAGTTGAGATTGAAACTCCTGATGTTGAAGAAAATCAAAATTTGTTAAACTTATCTGACAATTTTCTAAATACAGTCAGTATTGTCAATACCCTTTGTGATCAATCCAATGCGCAAGAATCAATCAAATTCATCGTGCATGCCCCTTATATGCCCAATTTATCGGCTTCATGGTTTAAGCTCTCAGCAAATACATCTGCAAGTTTACTTCCAACGAATATCACCGATCAATTTGATCATTTTTCAGCGGATTTTTCAGATGATAATTTATATCAAATAGAAGAATAATAACGATTCTGCAGAATACATTATATGCGTTTTATACAATTGTCGATCTTTGGACACGGCACAAGAGACCAGTTTGATAGCTGATGTTTTAATTGATCCAAAGCAGTGGGGATATATTTCTCAAACGATTTCTTTCCCTTTTTTTGAGATAAGAACGCAAAAGCACCTAACATTTGAAAGTTGCGAAACAGACGACAATATTGAAACGTCTCCACAAATTTATGTAAATCGACATCCACCACTTTTCTATATTGAACGAGAAAATAATCAAACAATGATAATTGTAAATCTTTGCTCAAACGAACATATGGATCAATGAGCAATGATGCCAGATCATATTGCACAGGCCCCCATCGTCCTCCCTGAAAATCAATAAAATAGAATCGATTCTTTACAAACATAATATTTCTTGATTGAAAGTCGCGATGCATAAATCCCCATTGAATATGTTTCATGGCTTCATTCACTAACCCTATAAAATCCTTTTCCAACGATGTCCATTCTATATCTAAGCCGACAAAATCTCTAAGAAAGGATTCAACAAAATATCGGCATTCGTACTTTAGGATCATGTTGGCATCATAGGAAGCGGTCTGACATGTATCGTGATCACTAAAACCTTTTGCCCCTTGAACAGACATATGAATCAACAAATCAATGACTGATTCATACACACGTGCAATTTGCTTGCGATCCAATAACATTACATAATCCTGCAAATGCATATCTCCCAAATCTTCAACAAAAACAATACCAGAAAACACGTCAGAATGAATGATTTCAGGAACCGGAACATGATTGGCATATAAATGGTTTCCAATTCTGATAAATGATTCTACTTCCTGACATGACACCGCAGTTTGGTTCTTTTTTTCCAGATCAATGCCTGGCACATGAAGTTTGCTAATCCCATGATCCACCATAATAATGGATTGTTCATCTGTCTGGTATCGCCACCAGGTTCGATCCGAACCATCACCTTTCAGTTTGACCTTATCCACCTTTTCTAGTGAATCAATCCCTTTTTTTTTAAATGCGGTTTGAACCATCAAATGAGCGGATGCGCGCGCATATCCTGAAGGTGTGCCAATATCAGCCCAATAATGATTTTGTACTGAATACGCATGAATGGCATGTCCATCCTGTATCATTTTTTCATAAGCGGTAATAATACTCGAATTTGTATTGTCTGGAATATAGGAGCCCACGTTGGAATCGATAACGTGAATCCCTGTAAATGCCTTACGTTCAATATCAGGATTGCTTCCTTGAAAGGATAATACGTTCTGATTTTTTATCAAAACTGTATTAAACTGAGGTTCATCATGCACGACTAAGGTAACAGGCGCGTGATGATTTTGATGAATTTGAACGATTTGATTGAAATTTAAATCTGTAACAATATCACTGTTTACAATCAAAACAGGAAAGCATTTCACCTGGCTGAGCATGTTTTTAATACCACCACCCGTTCCCAATATCTCAGATTCATTGATCAGGTGAACCGGTACACCATAGTTTTGCTGATCGATAAAACGATGTATATCAGTTGCGAGATGATGGGTATTGATTAGGATATCGGTAAAGCCGTCAGCAATCAGATGCAGAATCGTGCGATGTATAATGGGATGACCATCAATGGAAAACAATGGCTTCGGACATATTTGACTATGAGGAGCCAAACGCGTCCCAAAGCCGGCTGCGAGTATCATTGCTTGCATCATTTTGATAATACCATTAGATATTTCCGAATTTTTTGATCATAAAAATGAATTTCATCCACATTTTCCTTTCCCTTGATATTGTGATAATTGAAATACTTAATTGCATTTCTAAAAACAATTTTGGAAATGGATTCTGCTAAATCAATATCAGTCCGCTTAAATAGTTTATTTCCCATCGTATACATTTTTTTAATGCACTCTTTTTCATCCAGTTTGTCCTGAGGATTGTCCATAAAAACATCAAGCGCAATCCGATATGATTGAAAGTACGATTTTAAAAACAATGCAAAATAACCGAGTTTTCGATAACCAACAGATGTGACATTGTAAACATCAGGTAATTCGGAATGGGGCATGACAATGGCATCATCAACAAAGGCTTTCAGGCTTGTTCGAATATAGTCTTGATTCGTCTTATCTGCATCATATGCAAATTCATTTTTAAAAAATTCTTTTAAAAATTCATAGGTTTCATATAGATCATCCTCGGAAAATTGAAATGCATCACGTGATAAAATTGCAAGTGATGTATAAGCTGCTGGAACAAAAAAGCAAATACAGATATTTTTATAATAATCAAGTTGATGCCTTTTATAATTATTTACACGAATGCGGGAATCCCCCAAGGCTTCACGCACATTGCTTACTTCTAGTTTTTCAATAATTTTCCTGCTGGCATAAGTTTCAAGCACGTTATCAACAATCTGAACATAATTGACTAATGTTTCTGACAACTTCACATTCAGTGAGACGAGATAATTAAGATAGGTTTCGACACGATTGGCAAACTCACTTTTTGTAAATCCTTGAAGCGGACTGTTGAGAAGTGCAGATGCAACAAGTGTATAGGGTGTAACAACAGTTACTTCATTTATCGAATTTATCAAACGATGTCCGATATGTCGACACAAGACCTGATGTTCATTTGTTGTCATATCCTCAATGGAGGTGTCAAAATTTTTTAATATCTCATTTAAAGAAATCGGCTGATTAAACTGCACATAAATTCGTCCAAAACGCCGAGACAAAAATTTTCTCGCCTTAAACACCTGGATCAAACTTTCCGGTTCCTTTTGGTGTCCTTCGAGTTCACTAATGTAGGCTTTTTCTTCGATAATTTTATCGTAGCCAATAAATATGGGGACAAACATCAGGTCCGGACACATGCCATTTTTGTATGCATCAAGTATGATGGAAAGTAATCCAAACTTGGCAAGATTGAGCTTTCCTGTACGGCTTCTGCCTCCCTCAATAAAAAATTCTATATTAAACCCTTCTTTTAATACTGTATTGACATACGCTGAAAAAACTTTTGAGTATAACATAGCACCCCGGAAGGAACGTCGAAGAAAAAATGCTCCCCCCCCTCTGAAAATTGGCCCTAAAGGCCAGAATGAAAGATTTTTACCAGCAGCGATTAAAGGACATGGCATATTGTTATGATACATGACATAGGAAAGAATGAGATAGTCTATATGACTTTTGTGACAAGGAGCAAGTATTAATGGCCCTTTTTGAGATGCTTGCTTAAGTACACTGATCATTTCTTGATTATACTCAAATCCTTCAAACATGTTATGTGCAATCCATCCCACCGACCATGAAAATAATTGAATCCAGTTATGGCTCTGTTTGGCTGCTATTTCTGTGAGATAACTATCTGCTTTTCGATAAACTTCTTGAATTGGCACTTTTCTTTGATTGGCATATTCTTCGAGATAGTCCTGAAAATCAGCATTGCGCAATATACTTTCTTTTAGCTCCTCATTGGTTTTCAAAGTTGGTCCGACAATGCTCTGGCGATGACGATTCAAGCGGTTGATCATCTCCTGTCGAACGAGATAAGACAGATGTTCAATACTTCGATTGTGATTTTCGGGTTCCCGAATGAATTGTAATAAATTAAAAGGTTCGGAGCTTTCCACAAAAACATTTTCCGGCCTTTTTAGTAACATAAACATGCGCCTGATATTCCCCGGGTTTTCTTCTGTTCCAAAGATCAATTCAGTCAAACTTCTTTGAGATTTATGGGCTTTCCGGCTAAATAAAATCCATTGCGGCACCAAAAAGATGGGACGATCCATTGATTGTTGAATTTCAATGAGATATTGAATGGGATCAACTTTTTCCTTAACAAATCGGCGATAAAACCCACCAGGCTCCAACAATGATAAAAAACAACTGCGTCCATTAATAATTTCATCACGAATGTAGTGTGTGTGAAATGGGTTTGGACGATGCCATTTTTTCAGAACATGATACAACCAGGCCATTGATGCCTTGAAAACTCTCGATATCGGTTGCCACAAAACAATTTTATAATCCAGCGCAATTTCTGGAAAAGGTAGCCCTTCTTTTTGATAACGACTGTGAAAAAATAAGAAATCAAAAGTGCTTTTGTATTTTGTGGTATAAACGATATGTCCTTTTTCTTGAAGCTCTTTCAGATGGTCAGTTTGTTCCGAGCTGACCCGAATTCCAGAAAAAAAGACCTGAAGTGCTTTATTTACAAAATAGCCAATATAGCCGGGCAACAAACATAAATAACAGGTTGCCTGAGCAAGACGTCCAAGCACAGCTTTTATTCGTGTAAAACGTGTTGATTTCATAGCAGATCTCCTTGATGATTCAAATTAAGGGCTGAATCTTAAAAAGGTCAATATTTCTTTGCCCTGAAAGGGCGCTAAATTTATATGCCATCATGATTTCGATTAATATGTGAAAAAATGCGCTGAAAATATCAAGCCCATTATCAGTTATTCAATTTCATTTGTCAATTACCAATTCATAAGTGAGCAACCAAAATGATAATCATTTCCAATTCATGATCAATTTTTAGAGTCAAGCAGATGTTGTATTTAATTTAGCTTGTCATATCAACATGTTAAAATGACATACAATCTTGTATATTTAATTTTTATGTCTTTATTGATTTTGGGCTTGCTTTAACTGAAATGCTATGTTATTGAGTCGTGAATATTTAATCGATAATTAACAATTACCTAAATTCGCAAGAATTGTAAGCAACATATTCAACAAAGAATTTACTTATGTTGATACCAACAATATGAATGTGACGCTGACAATTTTTAAGTTTTAAATGATAAAAGGAGGAAGATATTTTATGAAAACCTTAATTGGTGGCGCAATCGCGGCTTTGTTAGGACTCATTGGATTAGCAATTTGGTGGCAGCCCTTTTTACAGTTACTGACCGGAACCATTCCAGTCGGTCTATTATTGGGTGGAAGCCTGGCTTTATATCTTGGCCTGGATGAGTTGAAGGATACCTGGCGACAAGAAGGATTCGAAGCTAGTGACGACTCTGATAGCCTGAAACAAAAGCTGGAAGAATTGGAAAAGGAAAATGAAGCCTTAAAAGCCAACAAATAATTTGATCATTATTAATTAAAAAGCCCTATGATAAGAAATACAAGTTGAATCATAGGGCTTTTTTTATGAATGATATAAAGTAAGGAAGATTTAATGGAACAAACACTATCTATAATCAAACCCGATGGTGTCAATCGTGGTTTAATTGGTGAAGTAATCAAACGTTTTGAATCCAATGGCATTGGCATTAAAGCCATGAAAATGGTCAGCTTGACGCGTACACAGGCTGAAGGCTTTTATGCTGTTCACAAAGAGCGTCCATTCTTTGACAGTTTGATCTCATTTATGACATCCGGCCCCATTGTCGTGATGATTCTTGAGGGTGATGATGTTATCGCGAAAAATAGAACATTGATGGGTGCGACAAACTATAAAGAGGCTGCTGAAGGTACCATTCGTAGGGATTTTGCAACAGACATTGAAAAAAATGTGGTGCATGGATCTGATGCTTCTGAAACTGCAGAATTTGAAATTAACTATTTTTTCAATACGTTTGAGATGATGCCCAAATAATTTTCAAATCATTCTTAATTTGATAAAAACGCATGAAACAAAAAGAACAACAACGCGTTAACCTGAATAACATTGCAATTGTCTTGAATCAACCGAGATTTCCCGAAAATATAGGCTCAACAGCAAGAGCGATGCGTAATATGGGAATTAACAGACTGATTGTCGTCTCTCCACAGAATTGTGATCTATCTAAAGTCTTGAAGTTGGCGACACACGCTGCATATGATGTGATCGAAAACATGATGGAGTATCATTCTTTAGCAGATGCGTTGGCATCATTTAACTACATTGTTGGTACAACCGCACGATTGGGCGGGTATCGTTTTGATATTCAGTCACCGCGTATATGTGCAAATCATTTAATTGAAATATCTTATAATAATGATATCGCCATTGTTTTTGGTCCTGAAGACCGCGGTTTAACCAACAATGAGGTAAAACGCTGCCATGCACTGGTGAATATTCCGACGGCAGCGTTTTCATCACTGAACTTATCACAGGCTGTGATGGTTTTTTGTTACGAATTATTTGTGGCGAACAGTCAATCAAGCCGACCATTTGTCCCTAAACTTGCTGATCATCATGAATTGGAAAGAATGTATCGTCGTCTTGAAGATGTGTTAACCCGAATTGACTTTATTAACCACGAAAATCCAGATCACTGGATGAATAACATCCGGCGTTTTTTTTCACGCCTCAGTTTACGATCTCGTGATGTTCGGGTAATTCTTGGCATATGTAGACAGATGGATTGGTATGTTGGCTGCCATACGAATGACTCAAACCTTTTGCAGCTCACTTCTGCCAATGAGGCCTGATGGTCGAATAATCAAAATCAAAACAAGTAATGCAAAGGCAAAGACATCTTCATAATCACTTGAAACATATCCTGTCGCAAAACTTTCGGTTAATCCCAGAATCAAACCGCCTAAAACAGCTCCAGGAATCGAACCAATTCCACCCAAAACAGCAGCTGTAAAGGCTTTAATTCCAGCAATAAATCCAATATAAAAATTGATTTGCCCAATGTGCGTTGCAATCAATACCCCTGCGATTGCAGCAAGTGCGGATCCGATGACAAAAGTTGCGGAAATCATACGATTAATATCAATTCCGACCAGCATGGCCATTTTTTTATCCTGAGCTGTGGCGCGCATCGCTTTTCCAATTCGTGTATATTTGATCAGAATTGTCAAGCAGATCATGACAATAATGGTTGTGACCAAAATAACTAGCTCTGGCCCGCCAATCATATAATCAATCCATGACAGACATTCAAAGTCTGGAATTAATGATGGGAATGGCATAAAATCAGAAGTTTGTGCCAGCATGACATAATTTTGTAAAAAAATTGACATGCCAATGGCACTAATTAATGGGGACAATCTCGGCGCGTTTCGGAGGGGTTTATAGGCAATTTTTTCAAGTGTAAAGCCATACGCGGATGAATATATAACTGCGATTAACATGGCTGTAAAAAAAACAGACATTCCGGCATATCCATGCAGTGTCATAATTCCCGATACAATTAGCGCTGTAAAAGCGCCGAGCATATATATTTCACCATGGGCAAAATTGATTAATTCAATGATGCCATAAACCATTGTATAGCCAAGGGCTATTAAGGCATAAATGCTTCCTCGCGTTAATCCGCCCAATAGCAGTTCAATAAAATATAATACTGATTCTGAAAAGCTTTCGGTCATCATTCTTTTCGTTCAACATATTGTCCATTTTTAACCTGATACATGGAAAAGCCCACTCCCAGTGCATCCCCATTTCGATCAAACCGAATTTTTCCCAAAGGGGTTTCTACGTATTCATTTTGTAACGCTGTTCTAATGGCATCATACTTTGTAGTACCAGCTTTTTCAATGGCATTTAATAAAGCCAAAGTGGCAGAATACGCATTTAGAAAAAATGCACCAGGATCTTTACCATATTTTTTTTGATGATCTTTTGTGGCTTTTTTTGTCATTGGATGCTTTGAAACATCTTTGGGGCCTGTTGCATAAACGCCTTCTGCATATTTTTTGGCAACTTTGATAAAGGTATCATCTTTCACACCATCATCTGATATAAAGATGGTTTTCATTCGTTTTTTTCTCATCCCACTGACCAGTTTAGATGCTTCGGGATGGTATCCCCCAAAAATAACAGCACCCGCCTTCGAACGTTTAATTTTTCGAATTACAGCAGAATAATCCACCGCTCCCGGGGTAACGCCTTCATATAAAACAACTGTAGCCTTTCCAGATTGTTCAATAAATTTGCTTGCAAATTCTGCCAATCCCTTTCCATAGTCACCTTTATCATGAATCACTGCAATTTTTTTTATTTTCAAGATATTTATAGCAAAATCCACTTCCAACCTCGCCTGTGCATCATCAGAAGCTATTGTACGAAAAAAATTGGGATAATTGCCGCTTTGTGTCAAATCCGGGTTGGTCGCTGATGGAGACATGGTGACAATATTCATATCTTTATAAACCCCTAAAGCTGCTTTAGTTGCTCCACTGCAAATATGACCCATCACCACATGTACTTTTTTTGAAATCAGGCGAGTCGCTGTATTGGTTGCGAGTTCTGGTTTACAGGCATCATCTTCAGGCATCATCACTACTTTCTTTCCCAGTATTCCACCTTTTGCATTTATGTCTTCAACAACAAGTTCCGCAGCTTTAACTGAAGGAAGTCCATATGATGCAAGATCTCCACTATGCGCACCTGCCACTCCAAGTTTGATTGTATCGGCCTGCACATTAGTTCCAAAAATAGCGATTACAAGACTCACAAAAATTTGTATGACTGAGTGTTTCATAATAATCTCCTTTTATAATGATTATTTGATCGTACAACTTCGATTTTCCAGTTCTGGATGACAATCACTGACGAACACGAAGACCTATAATTAGGATAATGATTCTTCGAGATAATTTTTAATCAAAAAAAAAAAGCCGGGACTATGACCGGCTTTTTTTCATTTTTTATTGATTCTAACGTATTGCTGTTATTACAACTTGATTGAACGACATTATCACTTCATGTCTTGTTACCTGCTGACGTCTCGTTGCACTTCAGCGTTTCGTTACCTGAACATCGTCAAGGATTTAACGAGCATGGTTGAGGGCTACAGGCTTGTGCCGGTCCGATATGTTCCAATATCTCTTTTTCTGTGTAGGTCACAATTTTTGGTGGCGTATACTCATATTTTTTCTGCTGCTCTTTTTGACGCGATTTTTGTTTAGCTATATTTTCCACTGTTTTCTCCTTTTGTGATTTGACAAGTAATCAGTTCATTAATTGCCAGATAAAATATTTTCTTTATCAGGCAATGTTTTATCTACTCTCTGACTCTTGAAATTTAGTTAATTGTTGAAGTAAATAAATGACATCGCCGATATTCACTTCATTATCACCATTGGCATCATAATTAATATCATCATCTGAATCTCCACTGCGTTTCACTTGAGATGAAACCATGCAAATTCGTTCATTATTATCCAAATCAATTTCAACCAGTTGATAAAAGTAATGCTTGCCTGAATCAACCTGATTATCTCGATATGAATATGATGCACCAGCTATGGAACTTCCGGTTGCGGGAATCAAACGTTCAGTTATTACTGTATACAAACCATCTTTGGTTTCACTGCGCTTTAGAATAAATCCAGCAGTATCTATTTCTGAAGTTGTTTGCCATTTAACATGGATATGATCGGATAGAGGTGTTACTGAGAATTCGGATAATTTAACCAATAAATCTTCTGTCAGGTTAAATGTTATTGTTTCAGTATCAGTCAGTCCACCTGAATCCTTTACTGTAAGTGTAATGACAGCGGATGTTATCGATTCAGAAGATGGCATGATAATCAGAGAAATGGGTTTTTCCTCGTCAGCTGTTAGATCGGTTATGGTGTATGTCGTTGTTGCACTGTCTGTTGTTGTTATTGTTTTTGAAACGATCTCAATTGCATCATATGGATCCACGATGGTACGCGTATATTCTAATGTTGTGGCAGCCAGATTGGAAGACGTGACTTCCAAAACAATCTCACCGCCTTCATTATCGTACAAATCAAAAAGAATTTGCGGGCCTACAGGTGTAAAGCCGCCTGTATATGGTATTGTTGTTCCAGTTATTGTTTTTGCCTCATCTACCAGAAAATTTCGAATATCCGGAGCCGTGTTTGAAATGTACGTGATTGTTGTTTTTGCATTGGGCGAACTACCATCAGTTGTATTTCCAAGCGCATCTCTGAATAATACAAACACTGTTTGTGAACCATATTCAGATTTCAAGCTCCATTGCGTTGATGTGGCATAAGGTACCCATGTTCCCTCACCAAAATTTGTATTACTGATATTCATTTCAGTTGGATTATCGTCAGCATACAGATTAAGGGTAACAACTTGCGTACTCGTTGTTTCAGGACCACTTATGTTTACATTTGATGGTGCTTTTATATCAATATAATAAGGACCTTTGCTCGTTGTCTCAGTCCATGTCCATCCAAAAAAATTCCCTGTCTTTGTTGCAATATGAAAATAGTATGCAACCGCACTATTTGAAGATTGATTCACAGCATTTTGAAAATCATCACTTGTGATGGATGTCAGGGGGGTTGTATTATCAAAGTCAGTTATCGTATAATTTTCAACTGTGTTAAATGCATAGTAATAGTCAGCAGCACCAGTATACGCATCCCAACTCATTGCTATTTCAGTATCTGTATCATAACCATTTAGCTGATGCGTTGTTGAGTGAACATTTTGAATACTATCGGCTGCGTATGCTGCTATTATACTTAGCAGATAGCTCGTTATAAAGGCTAAAGTCTTCAGTGTAGTTTTCATAACTATTTTCTCCTTTTTGTTAATAATATGAATGTGACCTTTCAGTATATTATGGAACTAATATCACTTCAGTAAGTTCAGTGCTGGTTTGAACACTTGTTCCATCAAATCCTGTTGTCATTGATTTTAAATCATTTGCTAAAAAGTGATTGACACTACCATCCTTGCTGACAAATTGCAATACGTAATCTAATCCTGCTTCGAGAGAATTTATCTGAAACGAGCCATCCGATGCAGCAAGTGTAGAACCAGCCATTTGATAAGTATTGAAATTATAAACATTAACCTTAATCTGTTTGCTGCCAGTATTTCCCAATGTTCCAGAAATTGTTGTTCCTGTTCCCTTTGTCAAAGTAAAGTTCGCAGTATCTCCAATATTTAATCCTGTCACAGGGTCAGGCTCTGGGTAATCAACTGGATAGGCTGAAACAATATAATCATTGACATTACTGTTCATCAATGCATCAAAGGTATAATTTCCATTTGAATCTGTCCGGGTCATTTCATTTTCAATATTCAGTGAAGATGAATTCAATGTAATTAAAACACTTTCAAGTTTTGTTCCATCAGAGGCTTGTACTGTTCCATTAATGGATCCGCCTGTCGTTAAGGTAAAGTCTACAGTGTTTCCGGGGGATTTATCAAATTTCGTTTCTTTGGCATATGTATAAGTAGCTGGAATTGCGGTAACCACGTAATCATCAGATAATGGCAACCCATTTACTTCATATGCACCTTTGTAGTTGGTTAAAATATCAAATCGTTGAAAATCTTCTTTTACAGAGTAGACATGAATCGTTACATTGGGTAGCGTTTCATTTTTATCATTATACACTGTCCCGCTAATTTTACCTGCAGCTTGTGTCAGAGTAATATCAATGGAAACATCCGATGTTACTGAAATGGTTTTGATCTCACGTCTAAAATTTTGATCGGTTTCCACAATCAGCTCGTAATTACCTGAAGGTACACCCTTTATTGAGAATTGACCAGATTTTGATAGGGTCCATCGATCAAATCCTGTTGCAGGTGAACGTAAAAATATATCTGCGCCATCAATGTTTGTCTCTTCAAACTTAACTGTACCTAAAACACTCAATCCTGAGGCCAATTCAAAGTTAATGATACTATCTTGCGTAAAATCATATGATTGTATCGTTTTTGTCATGGGTCTAAATTTTGATGAAGCTCCCGGGTCAGCGGTTACACTATAGCTGATATTCCCAGGTAAGCCCATTATGGCGTAAGTACCATAACTATTTGTACGCGTAACGATCGCAATGTTTTCAGTTTGATTTTCCACAATGACCATAACGTTCGATAAGCTTTCACCGGCTTGATCCATTACAGTACCGCTGAGTGTGTTACCAGTTACAACTTCAATGTAAACTGAGGTCTCCCCGCCCTGAACAGAAGCAACTGGTGTTGCTGCACTGATATCTCTCGTATGTTTTGATCCTTCTTTATAGATATAAGGTGGTTCATCTTCAATAAAGGCCTGAACGACAAAATCTGAAGCCTGGCTTAACCCTTCTATCAAAAAAGCACCATTTTCATCTGGTATTGCAAACCCCCATGAATTTGAATCATTTGACCAGACTTCAACTTCAATATCAGAATAATCTAAGCTCTCTGGTTTTTCGATTGTTCCATCAATGTAGTATCCTTCAGTCAATTCAAAATTAACATTAATTTCATTTCCAGCTGTAAGATCTATTAACGTCGCATCTCCCATTCTTTCTTCATTATCATAGAATAGTGTCTCATACTTATCTGAATTAACGATTACGATATAGTCATCTCCGGCTTCCAGTCCATTAATTGTATATGGATAGTCACACTCACCAATGGCATCGCATTGATCATCCACTGTGATCATTGTCGCACTATTAATATCCAAGGAATCAGAAAATGCATCAATCCAAATTATTTCACCAGATTGTGCATCATCTGGAACTGTTATCATACCTGAAATACTACGGTCGTATGAAGTCAATGTAAAATCAATTCCAGTCGCATTTGTATCAGTAATAACAACGAAATCCGCTTCGAACCAACTTGATTTGGAGTTATAGTAAAGATCAGGGTAATCTTGCGCATGTAACTGAACAACATAATCATCTGAAGGTTTCAAGTCATTGAGCGTATATTCCACTGAATCAGAAACAGTCAGACTGATTGCTTTTGCAGCATTAACCGCTTGTGAAAATGCGGATATCCAGATCATGGTTTGATTTTCCACACCTGTAATGCGACCGGAAATACTTTTTAATTCTTTTTGCAAGATCAAATCGGGTATAATAACAGCTGAATTATCTGCATCAACAGAGATCGTGATTGATGATGGATCACCTTTCAATGTATATTTTTCAGATATAACGTTAATCGAGTAAACACCCGCAACTAATTCATTGAGTTTATAGTTGGCATTATTGACAAAACGACTGGTTGACATCGCGAATGTCCAATAACCGGTATCTTCCGAGAACGCCTCTATCATGATATTTGAAACTGGTTGACCATTATCAAAAATGATTTTCCCACTTGCTGAATAAAATTGAGATGGCAATGTGATATTATATCCATCCGATGGTGTTACCGCTGCTGCATGACTATTGCTGAATACTGTAGTCGTCTCATTGTAATAGGCCTGTCCAAATTTAAAATCAACTGAAATAATATATTCTGAGTCCGGGTTCAAGTCCAGTATGGTATAGTTTCCATTTTCATCAACTGGAGCGGATTCACCTTCACCAGTTTCTGGAGACCAGACATGGACCCATGTATTCTCAGGAAGTTTCCCACCATTGTCATAATTCACTTGACCTGTTAGACGATTATCAATTTTAGGTTCAATAACTGAAATATAATCCGCTTTTAGTAGGGTTTTGATTTCTTCATTTATTTCTGCACGTAACGTAATGGTATAACTTCCGGATTGTGTGTAAGTATGAACAGGTGATTTATCTGTGCTTGTGGTGCCATCACCAAAATCCCAGGTCCAAGTAATGTCTAATGAATCTGCGCTTGACGTTTGATTGTTCAATCGAATTTTAAAAGGTGGATACCCTTCTTTTCCATCCAACGTACCAAAAGCTAAAACAATATCCGCAGGATTAACAGTAACTGTTTGAATTGCGGCTGTTTCTGTATAGACATTCCCATTTGAAGAGACAACGATACTTAATTTTGTTTGGTAGTCACCCGGTTCATTATAGACATATGAATAGGTATTTGAATTCTTTATTTTAGTTTTTCCATCTGCATATTGCCAGATCCATTTCTTAATATTGGTAACATTTCCAATGGATTGATCTTCAAATTGGACACTATAGGGTACTTTTCCTGTGGTTTGTGGTGTAATTGCAAATCTGGCAATGACATCCCTGTATTCCAGGGCTGACATTTTAGTCATTTGTGTTTCATTCGGGTTGATAACAGTTACATCAGTCTTCGTATATGCATTAATTACTGGTGCATATAGCATTATCTTCGTGTCTGTAACACTGTATGGTTTGATCATATTTCCAGCAATTGTCACAGTCAGCCCTACTTCAAAATGCGCACCAGTAATTGTCATTGGAAGTGAATCTGGCTGAACTGGGGGATGCGTATAGATTATCTGAGGTGTAATATTTTCTATAGCCGGTAGAAACTTTAGTTCAAATGTGTTGGTTTCTGATGTTTTACCATCATCATTTGCAACAGAAATAATAAGTTCTGGCGCATCATAGTTTAGAAGATTACATTGAATTGTATTGTTGGTAACTTGTATGACATTTCCTTTGAACTCACCATATTCACCGGCTTTCACAGTCGCACCTTCTCGAAAATGTTCCCCCATAATTGTAAAAGTCAAACTTTCTGTTGATCCTGTAGCTGGTGAAATATCTGTGATTGTTGGTGGGTTGAATTCATATACCAACGTGGACTCAGAAGAAGACTTGCCATTTGGGTTGGTGACAACAACATCAACCACGCTAATGGTCTGGTTGGATGGAATATCATGCTGTGGTGCAATACACGTAATTGTTGTATAGGATTCTCGATTACTTGGAATTGTATTGCCATCAATCGTTACAGTCGCAGTCAGGTCGAAATTCGTCCCCACAATGGTCAATTCCTGGCCCCCAGTATTGTATACTCTTGAAGGTGATATCTCTGAAATGGTTGGCGCTGGAAATTCATAGGTTAATATACTTGTGGATGAGTATGTATTTGGATTCGTCACAACAACATTCACCTGTCCAACGTCATTTGCTGGGATGTCACAGGTAATTTGTGTTCGAGAAACGATACTGACATTATTCGGTTCGCTATTACCAATTAATACTGTAGCATTTTCTTGAAAATTCGTCCCTGAAATTGTCAGTTTTCCGCCTCCTGTAATGTCTACGATTGATGGAGAAATGGTTTCTATTTTGGGAATAAAAACATACTGAAATGTCTCTGCATCCTGCTTGCCATCCGTGTTTTGTATAACAACATTTACAGTTGCATCTGTACATGTCACATCTGTATAAGGGGGAATTACGCATTCGATCGTTTGGGTTGAAATCGTGTTAATTTCTGCATTTTCGTTATTAATTTGTACAGTCGCGCTGAGATCAAAATAGTTACCTGTAATGGTCAGAATTTCATTCCCTTCTGATGACCCTTTCTGAGGATTGATATCTGAAATTTGTGGCGGATTATTTTCATATATAAATGTTTCGGTGACTGATTTCCCATCCGGATTGATGATTTCCAATACAGCTTCCCCAGCTGGGTGTGGCAGTGAGGTGCATGTCAAAGATGTTGATGATCCCCAGGTTGCATCAGATGCATCAATGCCATCAATTGTAACAGTCAATCCTTCTTCAAATGAGGTACCTGTAATTGTTAAAGTCTGGCCGCCAGAAATATAGATATTTTCAGGAGATATTTGAGTTATTGTTGGAGCTGGTGATATATATGTAAACGTAATAGAATCAAATCCTTTATCTGTATTCGTTACGACAATATTAACTTCACCAGCGGCATGTTCTGGAATTACAAATGAAATCTGCGTATCAGATATTCGATTCACTGGTGTAATCGTATTGCCATTCATAGAAACAGAAATATTTTCCATAAAGTGCGTACCTGTTATCTGAAGCGTTTCACCACCTGTTGTGAGAGATTGGAGTGGATCAATGTCTTGAATTTTGGGGTACACAAGATATGTAAACGCATTTTCCAATACAGCTTCTTGATCATCATCATTTACCACCTGAACATCAACCGCTCCTGCTTCTGTATAAGCAGGAATGTCACAAATGATTGTAGTGGGTGTGATTATTGATTGAACAGTGGCTGCTATTCCGCCAATATTGACAGTTGCACCTTGTCGAAAATAATTACCAGTAATGGTCATTGCCTCGGCGCCCTCTGTGGAGCCGGTTTGTGGCGAAATAACTGTTATGGTTGGTTGATGGTAAACATAATTTAATGTTTGTGTTGTTGATTTTCCATCAGGATTGGTCAGAAGCAACTCAACCTGTCCAACATCATGGGGTGGAGCCGTGCAAGTTAATGATTGGGATGAAATTCTGTGGGAGTTTGTTACAGTTATTCCATCTATTGAAACAGTCAAGCCATCCTGGAAGTATGTTCCAGTTATGGTTACTATGCCGCCAGAAGTATATAAATTTTCAGGGTAAATTTCACTAATTGTTGGTGTCGGGGTTTCATAAGTTATTTGGGTCGTTGCTGTTGTGTCATTGGGATTTTTCACGAGAACGTCAACTACGCCTGCATCTTCATTTTCAGGGATATCACAGGTGATTTGCGTAAAAGAAACAATGCTGACATTATCTGCCTGATTGTTATCTATCCAGACTGTTGCATTGGTTTGAAAATTATTACCTGTGATCGTTAATTTTTCACCTCCGGCAATTGAAACAATTTGAGGGGTAATTGAATCTATTTTTGGAATAAAAACATATTTTAAAGTTGATTCGTCTTGCTTGCCATCAGTATTTTGTACAATGATAGGAACGTCTGTATCAAGATAGTTTGCATTTGTGTATGGTGGAATGTAGCATTGAATCGTTGTTTGAGATATATATTTTAAGCTTGCTGAGCTTCCATCAACTGTAGCTGTTGCATTTTGTCTAAAATAATTTCCGGTTATTGTCACTGTCAGGCCATCTGTTGTTACCTCGGCAGGAGTAATTTGAGTGATTGATGGCGGATCATATACATAAGTCAGATTATCTGATGTTGATTTTCCATCAGGGTTTGTAATAACGATGGAAACTGATCCCGCATTTGAAAGCGCTGGTGCAACAAATAGTATCTGGTTTATTGAAATATTTGTGGGTGCGATGGTCTGATTATCTACAGTAAGCGTAAGGTTTTCTTCAAAATTTTGGCCGGTAATGGTAATTGATGTGCCGCCCGATAAATTAACTTCAGTGGGAAAGATTGAATCAATCTGTGGTGAAGGCAAAATATACTCAAACGCATTTGTTTGAGTTACAGAATCACCAGTTGGGTTTGTCATGATAATTGAAACCATTCCAGGACTATCTGATGCAGGAATCTTACATTTAACAAGGGTTTTGGAGACAACAGTAACTGATTCGCTTTCATT
>Ga0272440_1001222_pt1 | contig 21387 bp, 12 predicted proteins | sample SSMMMBAug17_FD_192440 | JGI IMG/M metagenome (GOLD analysis project Ga0272440, IMG submission 192440) | Marine sediment archaeal communities from Little Sippewissett salt marsh, Falmouth, MA, United States - SSM-MMB-Aug17 | ecosystem: Environmental > Aquatic > Marine > Wetlands > Sediment ...
TAAAGACAAAATTGACAATAATTGATGAATAGTATAAAAAAGTTTTATTACTATTGTTGAAATATGAAAATTATTGTAATTATATGTCTGATTAAAATTAACAAGAATGCAAAATTTGCTATATTTAACGAATAGTATATACGAAATTAAGGTATATTTGTAAAATATACAAAAATTAGAGGTATTATGGATGGTTTTGCAAAGTTTACGCCCGATCCAAATCTAAAATTGATGGATCAAAGTGGTACAGGTGTTACGATATCATCACTATGCTTATCGTACTGAAAAAATCTATTGTGAATGGATTGTTCGATTTCTAAAATTTTATAACTATAAAAAACACCCTAAATACATGGGCAAAGCGGAAATTGAGCAGTTTCTGTCTTATCTGGCTGTTGAGAGGAAAATTTCTGCTGCTACTCAGCAGCAAGCCACTACCGCGATTGTTTTTCTTTTTCGCGAAGTTTTGCATATTAAATAAACGTGTTACCTGTCATACATTTCGCCATTGCTTTGCTACGCATCTCCTTGAAAATGGATCGAATATAAGGCTGGTTCAAAAACTGATGGGGCATAACGATAACAAAACAACAGAAATATACCTCCATCTCTTGGATACGAAAATGAATGTGAAAAGTCCTTTGGACTATATAAATTCTTAATTTCTTAATTCTTAAGTCACGTGTAACTTGCCGAAACCAATGAGCTTTGGTTTAAGAATGAAATACAATTTATCTTTCCATGCTTATTTGAGCCAGACATTTAATTTTAGTCAACAAGTTTTCACCCCAGGAACCATCTGTCCATTCTAAAGAACGTAATGGTTTGGCCATAACATCAAGGCCGCCATATTTCATGGCATCAAAGGCCATGCGCATGCTTTCTTCATCTGTAAAAGCAGAGACAAAAACAATTGGAATACGATATTTGCTCACAATTTTTTCAGTGACCTCAATGCCATTCATATCTGGAAGCATAATATCCATTGTTATTAAATCGGGTTGGATGTCCTGTGCCATCTGAATTGCATCTTTACCTGTTTTCGCATTGCCAACAACTTCAATCCAGGAATCTTTGCTTAGAATATTTTCAAGAAATAGGCTTTCTGTTGCTGAATCTTCAACAATCATTACACGAATGATTCGGGATAATGATATATCTAGAGTATTTTTTGGAAGTTGAACAATTACACGTGTTTCATTATCTCCACTTTCCAGATCAATTGTACCTGAATGAATCTGAACAATCATTTTTGCAGAGTATGTCCCTAAACCCATCCCGCTTTCTTTGCCATAGGTTGTGTATTTTTCAAAAAAGTTCTGTCGAATATTTACAGGAACAGTTCCAACGTTTTCAATGATAATTCTATCCTTTTGATCATGTTGCAGATATATTGTAATTCGTTCATTTTCTGGTGATGCTTCAACAGCATTCTTGATAAGATTTGCCATCATGGAATATACCAAAAATTCTTCACCATGAATAATGAATCGCTCAAATGAATATGGTTTGCGCTCATTAATTTTCATACCAATTGTTATATTCTTGATCTCCAGAATTTCTTTTAATTCAATTTTGATTTTTCTGATAATGTCAAGCAAATTAACATTTTGCGGCATAAAATTATACGAACCTCGCTCCATTTTGCACAGATTTAAAGACATATTGACAATGTTTAACATGTGGTATCCAGAATTTTCAATGATTTCAAGGTATTCACGTTGTGTGTCATTTACAGATCCATCCTCTATGATTAATTGGGGAAGATTGATAATTCCATTCAGGGGTGTTTTTAAATCATGGCGCGAAATGGCTTCGATATCCTCACGTAAGGATGCGATTTCGATAAGTTCCTTATTCTTTATTTCCAATTCACGACGTGCATTCATTAATGATAAATGTGTGCGCACTCTTGCCTTAACAACAGGGGGGCTGATTGGCTTAGCAATATAATCCACAGCACCCAGTTTGAATCCTTTTGCCTCACAAGAGGATTGATCTTTGACTGTGATAAATATAATCAGGATATCTCGGGTATCTGGATTTTGTTTTAGGGTTTGGCAAACAGTATAACCATCAATTCCAGGCATGATGATATCCAGAAGAATAAGCTCTGGTTTTTTAGTCATCGCCAGATCAATGGCACGTTCCCCACTGGTTGAAAATATGACATGATAGTCATCCTGGAGCACTTCATTGAGAATTTTGATGTTGGCGGGTTCATCATCAACAATCAAAATTGTCTGCTTTTCTAATTCAGTTTGTTTTTTATTCATTTGTTGACCTTAATTGAATGCTTAAATCTTCTGCCATGCGGCTTAAAAGGATTTTTGTTTGATCAAAATCCAGCTTATTAATTGCTGCGGACATCTTTTCCATATTTGATTGATCCCCTATTCGCTGTTTGATGTCTTCAAATATAAGCGTTGCATTCATGTCATGGTTGTTTAAACATTGATATAGATTTTGAAATGCAGTTTGCAACTCATTGTCGTTATTAAATGCTTTTTTTGTTTTTATCCTTTGATAATCTTCACTATTGTTCAAAATATGCTTTAAGGATTGCGCATCATTAATAACATTATTAAAAGCCTGTTCCAGAACAGATACCTGATCCAGACAGGGTTGTTTATCATGTTGCAGCGCATTTTTTTCCATCTGTCGTGCAGCGTCCAACAAATCAAATGCAGAAAGGTTACCTGCGACCCCTTTTATGGTATGGGATAAATCATGGACTTTCTTAAATGCGCCAGAGTGAATCGCTTGTTTGATCATATCAGGATACGCTTTATGTGATAAACAGAATTCTTGAAGAATATTGTTAAATAATTTTAAACGCCCGCCCAGACGCATCACGCCTTCTTCAATGTTAATATGTTTGAGTGTTGCAACTGCAATATCATATGGATTTTGTTGAGAATCAACAACATTATCAGTCTGAATCGCATCAATCGCACATATTTTTCCAAGTCGTTGGGATAGAACAGTAAACATATGTATTGGCTGGATTGGTTTGGAAATATAGTCATCCATCCCAGCCTGCAAACATTTGTCTTTATCCCCAGACATGGCATGTGCGGTCATGGCTATTATTGGAAATGGACGATATGAACCTTCATACATGGCATTAATTGCACGGGTTGTTTCGTATCCATCCATTTCAGGCATTTGAATATCCATGAGAACTGCATCAAACATTGATGCTTTGGCATCCATTTTTTTCTTGATGATATCAAGTGCCAAGCATCCATTGTCTGCAATGGTAACATGAAATCCTTCCTGTGTCAAAATTTCTGAAGCCACCTGCTGATTGATATTGTTGTCTTCAACCAGCAAAATGGTCATCCCTTGAAAATCACATATTGCTTCCTCATGATCATTTTTTAAAGGATCTTTTTCATCAGGAATTTGAATATCTGGCTGCAATATGCTATTGATGGCTTTATATAATATTGATGGTGGAATTGGCTTAACAATAACATTCGCGATAAGGTCTTGCACGGCATCAATCACTGCGTCTCGGCCATAAATGGTATCCATCAAAATAATGGGCCGATGCTTTGATTTCATTCGACCTTTAATGTGCCTGGCAATTTGCAAACCATTGGTATCTGAAATGTGATAATCAAGCAAAATGAGATCGATTTGAGGATCCGCCTTCTTTTCAATCCATTTAAAAAAATCTGCTTCACAGGAGAATAGCTCAATGGTCATGTTTAAATGTTTCAGCATATAAAATAAAATATTGCGACAGGTTTCATTGTCATCTATAACAACAACCTGTTTTAATTGAAGATTCATTGGACTTTCAGGTTGATGTGTTGAGGTATCCAATTGAAACAAACAGGTAAAAGAAAAAGTGCTGCCTTCGCCATAAACGCTGCTTGTCTTGATTTTACCATCCATCATTTCAACCAATCGTTTACAAATTGTCAGGCCAAGACCTGTTCCGCCATATTTGCGCGTGGTGGAAGAATCTGCCTGGGAAAAGGGCTGGAACAAACGCCCGACTTGCTCCTCACTCATTCCAACACCCGGGTCTTGAACTGCAAAAGCAAGTCTTACGTTGTCTGCGCTCTTTTTTTGAACAGATATTGAAATGATGATCTCTCCCTTCTCTGTGAATTTAATGGCATTGCTCAACAAATTGATCAATATTTGTCCAAGGCGAAGGGGATCACCAATGAGAAGATTGGGAACATCCTGATCAACAGAAAAAATGATTTCAATCTGTTTTTCATCCTGTTTCATGCAAAACATATTTGTCAGGTTTTCCAAAACATCAAACAAATCAAAAGGAACAGATTCCAAATCCAGTTTATGTGCCTCAATTTTTGAAAAATCTAAAATATCATTAAGAATGCCCAAAAGAGATTGAGCGGACTGGTCTATTTTCATAAGATAATCTTTTTGACGTTCTGTTAGTTGGGTTTTCAATGCCAAAGAATTCAGTCCAATAATTGCATTCATGGGCGTTCTAATTTCATGTGACATGTTGGCTAAAAAATTACTTTTTAAGCGATTGGCTTCATCCGCACGTTTTGCCAATTGTTCTGCAGCAATCCTTGATTTTTGAAGCTCAAATTCAATTTGTTTTTGTGAGGTGATATCAACAATAACGCCAATTAAACCTTGAAGTGATTTGTCTGTGCTGAAAAATTTTGCAATATGGCAAACCACATTTTTTTCTGCTTGATTGGGCATATGCATTTCCATTTCATAAACCTGTCTGAGATCATCACAACTTAAAAACAACTGCTCTTTAAAATGAAATATTTCAGCGACCTGCACCGGTAAAAAATCAAAGAGACCATACCCAATAATCTCTGATGATTTTTTATCGATAAAATGACTAAAGGCTGTATTGATCAGTTGATATTCATCATGAATGGTTTTGAAAAATACAGGCAAAGGAACAGAATCCACGACAGTTTGAAGAAAAACTCTCTCACGTTCAACAGCTTCTTCCGCCTTTTTGCGTTCAGAAATATCTCGAATCACCCCGACAGTCCCCACATATTCTTTAGATTCTGAATGCGCGTCAATACCTGATATCCCCGCGCTGTTGACCTCCATAACAACGAAATCATCAGACAATGATTTAATTTCCCCTGTAGATACTGTTTCACCCGATTTTGATTTCAAACGAATTTCAAGGCCAGTCGTTATACGTGAACCTGAACGTCGCTCATCAAATAATTTGGGCTGGGGCCGCCTTACATTTTTTGGGATTTTAGATAAAACCTTTTCTCGACTAACCTCATCCACATCGTCAGGGCACAAAATTTCACTAAAATGTTTGCCAATCAAATCTTCCTTTTCATAGCCAAGCCGACGAATGGCATTATTGATAAATGTGAAATAGCCATTTGCATCAATACGATAAACAATATCTGGAATGGTTAACACCAGAGATCGAAAACGATCTTCTGATGCTGCCAGTGCGCTATTATTTCTTTTAAGTTCTTCATTCAATAAATTGAGCGCCATTTGTTTTTCTTTTAATTCTGTATTCTGAAGCAATGAATTTTCATAGGTACTCATCAACAGGTTGAGAACCTGGTTGCGACCGGCAGTAATGGTATGGGTTTTTCCAAAAAAATTGATTGAAATGGGTGGATCAGATAGCCCTGCTAAATTGTTTTCTGTCAAATGATTATTGGATAAAAGAAATTTTACTTTGGATAATAAAAATGATTCTTTGTAAGGTTTTGTTACATAGGCATCTGCTTTTGCATTCAGGCCATTAATAATGTCTTCTGGATCGTGGAGATCTGTTAAAAGCAGTACTGGTATATGCTGTATTTCAGGATCGTTTTTAATATGACTGCACATTTTGAAACCATTCATAACAGGCATGGTAACATCACTGATAATTAAATCGGGTTCTTTATCATTGGCAAGGGAAATCCCCTCCCTTCCATTTTTTGCTACATGTGTCAGGTAATGGTTTTCACGTAACAGCAGTTCAAGCTTTAAGGCTTGCGTTGGACTGTCTTCAACTATTAATATTTGAAATGCCATTTTTGTAATATACATTAAATGGATTTTTTTTTAAATGAAAATTTTTTCGGATAGGTCTATAACCGACTTTTTGGGAATGCGCCCAATGATATAGACTTATTTTCCGAGCATTCCTTATTGATACATTTTCTCCACAAACCGATTCAATTCCTGAATTTTAGTTGTCATCTGGCGGGAAAAACGTTTGGTACTCTGTGTTTTATCATTTAACCCCTGAATGAGTTCAGTCATTTCCTGAGCACCACGTGTAGATTTGAGGGTATATTTTGACATGCTTTCAATAATATCAGAGGCTTCTGATATCGTTCGTGCAATTTGTTTGGAACCAACATTACTGTTTTGAACACTTTTGCTTATTTTTCCAGCAGATCGGTTCTGTTGGTCCACTGCGTCAGCAATAAAGCCAATGGTGACACTCACCATGTCGATGGTGTCGGAAATATTGTTGATCACCTCAATGGCGTTTTCTGTTTTTGATTGCACCCCTTCAATTCTGCTGGCAATATCTTCTGCTGATGTTGCACTCTGGCTGGCAAATTGTTTGATTTTATTGGCAACCACAGCAAAACCTTTTCCAGCCTCACCTGCGGTTGATGCCTCTATTGATGCATTCAACGCCAATAGATTCGTTTGAACTGCAATTCGTTTGATAACACCAGTCACTTTACCAATTTCTTTTGCAGCCTCCCCTAAAGAGTTGATTGTTGTATTTGCCTGAGCTGCCATTTCCATAATATTTTCAGAGATGTTCATGCCTTCTTCAGTGCTTCGTGCGATGTAGCTTACTGATGCAGTCATTTTATCGATGGATTCAGATGTTTCATTCATATTATCGGCAACGTGTTCTGTTGTTGAGGATATTCCCATGATGTTTGATGTTACATTTTCAGCGAATTTTGTCATTTCATGGATAAAATGCGTTAGCTCTGATGCCTTATTCAAAATTTCATTTCCTGTATTGTTGATCTGCTCCATATCTGAAAGCATTGTCTGGGAATTTGTTTCATATTCTTTTAATGTTTTTTCAAGTTCATGTTCTCCCTGTCTCACATTATTCAATAGTTGCGAGGCTTTTTCGATGTAAGCATTGATAAACCGAACTGTTTGTGCAATTTCATCTGAATGAACGATTGGCATTTGTTGATCATGGGGTTGTTTGCTGTCAATGCTTTTTTTTAGAAAATTTTGAATATCAAACAGGCGAAACAATATACTCTTTTTTATGGTGTTTTTTACGAAATAATAACCCATGAGTGCAAAAAAAATTGAAACAACCAGAAATATAATTTTAAATAGTTGGGATTGTTTTTGCGCATAACCTAAATTCTGGGAAATCTGATCATTGAAAGCCTGGTACAGGTCTTTGAAACAATTTTGAATGAGTTGTTTATTCTTTTCAAAATCTTCTGAGAACATATCTTGTTTATCATGAAAAGATTGCATCAGTATTTGAGGGGACTGAATTTTTTTGGACAGGGAAACATCACGTCTGAACTTATGATATGCATTGGCAGTAAATATTTCATAATGTTTGATTATTTTTTGAATGGTTCCCTGGATATCTGTATTCATATTCATTTTTTGCAAACGCAGTAATGATTTTTCAGCTTCAATCGCTAATTTTCTGGCATCATCCAAATAGGTTTCATCTTTGTATGTCAGAGCCTGGTTGTAATAGGAAAGTTGTTTAAAATAGGCATGTTCCGCATTCTGACAATATTGTTTCATAGGTAACATTGTGTCTTGAATTTGCTTATAGATGAACTCATTGGAAAATTCATGAGAAAAAGCAACGATTAGCAAGGCAAGATAGCCGAGCAAAATACTGATAAATATAAACCATAGTTTATGATTGATTGTAAATGATTTTAGCATGTTTTCACCTTACAGTCATAATATCATCACTCATTGTTCAGACATGTCATCAGATAACTGTTTTGCCAGATCAGCCAGTTCTGTTGCCGATTGATGAATACTGAATATTCCTTCATTACTGTCTTTGATCGCACTGCTCACACCGCGTATGCTATGTGCAACTTCATTGGAACCTTTTGCCATTTCACCAATATTTCGTGCAACATCGTTTGCACCAGTTGTTAATTCTGCCATTGCTGAAGCGATCTGGTCGGCTCGAGAATTGGCCTCTGATGCATTAACAGCAATTTCATTAACAGCAATGGTTTGACTTTCAACAGCGATCATGATTGTTTCTGATGAAGTGTTCATTTCTTCGATAATACTTGAAACATCAGCAATAACATCAACAGCTTCTTTGGTATTCACCTGAACATCAGAAATGCGCGTGGCAATATCTTCAGCCGCCTCAGCACTTTGATCCGCAAATTTCTGAATGGCATTGGCAACAACAGCAAATCCTTTTCCTGCTTCACCCGCAGCCGCTGCCTCAATGGCTGCATTTAACGCTAGGAGGTTGGTTTTATCTGCAATGCGTTTGATTACCTCAGTTACCTTTCCAATTTCATTTGCAGCCTGCCCCAGTGATGTCATTGTTTCGCCGGCCTTTTTAGCCATATTTGTGGCTTTATCTGCAATCTTTGAACCCTGGCGCGCATTTTCGCCGACACCTGTCATGGATGCAGACATTTCTTCAATTGCACTTGCAACCGAGTTGATGTTTTCATTCATTTGACGTGCTGTATTTGAAATTCCAGTCACATTGGTACTCATTTCCTCTACAGATGATGCAATCATATTAATGTTCACATTCATTTCTTCTGATGAACCCGCGACATTTTCAGCCTGATTATTCATAATTTCTGCATTTTTTTTCAGTTGATCTGCAATACTGACTATATTACTGGATTTCATTTCCAGCGTTTCGGATGTTTTCTTTTGAGAAATGTTTGTTTCTTTTTTTTCTTTGAGAGTGTCTTCATGAATTTGTATCACTTCCGCTTTTTCCTGCGCATTTTTCTTTCTCATGCTATAAATACGATCTGCAAGTCCCAGGGAAAGCAGTAATACCATAAATGCCGAACCAATTTGTGCAGAATATTCAGTTGTAACAGTTATAGGTAACAAACCTGTTGTCTTTGCTGTATATGCAATGGAACCAATTAGAAAAACGAACCATGCCAAAAGGTAATATCTGGCAGAGAGATTGCCGCGATAATAAGAGATGCAACCTGTAATCATCAATACGATTGCGAATAATGCAGAATAAAATACTGCAATTCGAATCAACAAATCACTGCTCCCACTGAGAGAGAAAAACATAATCGCCAATCCAAGATATGCGACAACTTTTATGGGTCGGGTCACAATGGGATCTGGTGGTTCATTCGATAAAAAGATACTTGAAAATCGGGCCCCCCAAAATCCTAACAGACCGATAAAAAAAGGTATTGCGCGGTTGGTCCACCATGATGCATTTGGCCATAAGTATTCAAAACCATGACCATTCAATGATAATTGAAAAAATACATAGCACACAATAAAAACAACATAGTATATAAAACAGCGATCCCTTACAGCCAAAAATAGAAATATATTGTACAATATCATGACCAATAAGGCACCATAGTACAGTCCCATTATCACTTGTTCATCATTCACTTTTTCCACAAAAGACTCAGGAGTCCAAAGGTTGAGCGGTAATTGTAAAGAGCCTTCAGTTTTGACATTCAGAAACAAAGTAATGCGTTGGTTGGGTAGGGTTCGAATATGAAAAACACAATGGTGATAATTTATTTCTCGATGTGAAAAGGGTACGCTGTCTCCAGAATGGCTGATCTGATATTGACCATTTGTGGCTAGATAGTATAATGCAACATGATCAATATGGGGATACGCCAACTCAAGATACCAATCTTTTACTTTTTGACTTTTTGAGATAATATTTAGTTTTAACCAATAGTTTGAACGTGTGAATCCCAAATTGAGAATGTCTTGCCTGGAGCCCTTGAATTTTGGAATAAAGGCATCTGATGAAACATCCTTGATGGTCCATTCCTTGTTTTTGTCTTCAACATAAAGTAAATACTTTCCCAATTCATAATGGTGAATGTCTTCATGAAGTTCTAAGGATCGTTCAAAATATATCGATTCGTCAGCAGCCATGATAATTGCCGGCGTGACAATAATCGTAAACATCAGCCCGATTAAACGTGTTATTATTCTATGCATTCCTATGGTATCCCCTGATTTAAAATAATGCGTTTAAAGGTTTAACTGATTAATCGTGTTCATCAGTTCCGAGGCCATATATGCTAAATCCTGTGACGCATTATTGGTTGATTCTGCCTGACCGGCAGTTTGCCTGATTTTCACAGCGATACTATTAATCAGGTTCAAGGCATCATTGGCGCTTGTGGCAACAGTATGTCCTGCCTGAACATTCTGGTTTGTATGTTCTGAAATACTTGTAGCGGTCTGTGTTTGTTCCTGAACTGCCGAGGCATTTGTTTCGTTAATCTCTGCAATTTCATCAATAATTGTACTGATCTGTTCCATGGCCTGAACCGCATCTTGCGTACTGGTTTGAATATTTTCAATTTCTTGGGCGATTTCATCAGTGGCATCAGCAGATTGTTTGGCCAGTTTTTGAACCTCATCTGCAACAACCGCAAAACCTTTTCCAGCAATACCCGCACCTTCAGCCTCAATTGCCGCATTTAACGCCAATAAATCTGTTCGATCCGCAATATCATTAATAACAGTAATGACTTTTCCTATTTGCTCGGATGCTTCTACCAGTGCTTGCATTTTTGCATTGACCTCAGATGTTTTTGTATTGGCATCCCTTGATATCTGATTGGCTTTTTCTGTATTTTTGGCAACATTTTTCAATGAACCGGTCATGTTTTGCACCGAATCTGCCTGACTGGAAACATTGGCAGCCATTTCCTCGCCCAGGGTGGCCATGCTGGCAATACTGGATGCACTTTGTTCGGACATGGTGACAATATCTTCTGTTGATGTTTTTATTTCAGCAGACATTTGAGACAGTAAATCAGATGTTGTATTCAATTGTTCGGTGATTCTTTTGACTTCATCAACAATATTGACCATCATGCTCAAATCAGTCAGGCTGATAATAGACCCTCTGTCATTTTCATTGATTTCAAATGGGACGACAGTAAAATCAACCGGTATGTCCTGATCATTCTCACTAACATGGATACGTGTTTCAACTGAAATAACATTCCTGGTTTGACTGGCATGTTTGCAAGGACAGTTGTCGTCTTCACATTTGTTTGATCGAATGATTTCTTTACATTTCTGATTCAACACATCATTTCGTTCCATTTTTAATAAGTCCAGTCCAGTGTCATTAATGAATTTTACGCAATAATCATTATCAAGTTCGATAATGGGAACAGGCACAATCGACAGAATTTTTCGCAGGCGATTGCTCATATCAATCAGGTTATTGAACGCTTGAATCACTGGATGTAAGAAGGTAATCCTTGATGAATATGACACAATCGTTGATCCTTTTTGTAAGCCATCTGCAACGTGTTGAACCATTCCTTTGATGGTACGTTTCAAATAAAAATATGCGAATAAAAGCACAAGAATTAGGACACTGATACATGCAATTGAAACATACAAGATAAAAATTTTGATATCATTTAGTTTTTTGCTCGCTTCTTGCCTGATCTGATTGATGCCTAGCTCAAAATCTTTTGCTGCCTGCGCAGATGTTTTCTTAATGATTCGCAAATTGTTATCTTTCAAATCCCGGATATTTTTTTCAATAGAGACAGACAGTGAATCAAAAAGTTTTAAACCAATAAAACCGGTGCCATAAACAAAAATAATGCAAATTATCGAAATGATAGACACTTGCCAGGAGAATTTTTGTTTTAACAGCGTCATTTTTTACTCCTTATTATTGTTATTTGATTTTGATTGATGACTCACCTTAAAAGGATCAACCATATATTTCAGATTACCAGACAAATGATTCAGAACAATCGCAGTTTCATTAATTTGATGACTGATTTGACGATTAAAGGAAATGCTTTCACTCACGCCTTGTATACGTGAAGACACATCATTTGCCCCCAATGCGACCTGCGCAGTATTATCAGCAGCATCATTGACTGTTTGGGTTAAATCTTCAATGGATATATTAATATTTCTCGCACGTTCATCAGCCTCAAGGGCATTGCTTGCAATCTCTTGAACCGCTTTGGTTTGTTCAATTACAGCAAATGAAATGGACTCTGAGGATTCATTCATTTCCTTGATAATCGTTGAAACATCTTTAAAAACATTTTCAATTTCATATGTCCCTTTTTGAACACTGGCAATGCGGTCTGTAATGTCTTTAGCAGCCCTGCTGCTTTGTTCGGCAAACTCCTGGATCGCACTGGCAACCACAGAAAACCCGCGACCTGCAGAACCAGCTGATGCTGCCTCAATTGTGGCATTTAACGATAAAATATTTGTTTTATGCGCAATACGCTGAATAAACTCAGATACGCCGCCAATTTCATCCGCAGCAAATCGTAATGAATTGACAGTTTTTCCCGCTTTTTTTGCCAGATGAACCGCTTTTTCAGCGATTTTGGTTCCATTTTGTGCCCTTTCTCCAACATGACTTAAGGATGATGAAAGCTCCTCAATTGCATTGGCGACACTATTAATATTATTAAACAAATAGTCTGAGGTTGAAGATACTGTTTCCATATTATCGCTGATCTGCTCAACACTATCTGCAATAGTATGAATGTTAGCACTAATCTGTACTGATGCTTCCGCAACAATGTTTGATTTTGACTCTGCTTCTTCTGAATGATTGGTTAATTCCTCTGCAATCCCTGTCATGGTATCCGCCGAATTTGACAACATTCCTGCATTTTCTTTGACATCCGAAATAATTTTCCGAAATCCTTCTAAAAGCTGAGCTAAAGCCTGAGTCAATGAATTCAATTCATATGAGGCTGTAGAAGGGTTAATATCAACAGATAAATCCAGTTTTTTCAATTGCCTGGCTATTTGCATTAAATGGTGAATCGGGTTCAGAATAAGCAGTCGTAATGAAAATACGAGTGCAATCCCAAGCAATGCCACTACAAGAAAAGATCCTATTGATTGCGCAAGAAATAATCCATTCAGTTGTTGATGAACATTCTTTCGTGTTTCATGTATTTCATTCATATCTTGTTCTTTCTGTTCCTGTAATTGCTGCTTTAATTTTTCAATGCTGTAATAGAGCCGAATTTTTTCTATAGATGGAATGCCTGTGTGTGTTTTGATCACCATAGATTTAAATAATTCTAATGATTTGGGAAATTTTTTTTCAACCTGAACTGTTTTATCTTTCCATGCAGCTAAAAATGATTGGCCATCATTGTCACAAAACTCAGCAGCAACAACCATTGGATGCATCAGCAAACTTTGGATTTGAAATTCGAATGTTTGTGCATATACCCGATCAACCGATTTCATCATGGAGACCAAGTGATCCAACTGTTTTGTCAAATGATTGCTTAATGCATTTTTTTCCTGATACAATCTGTAAAGGTAATATTGTTCTTTTTCATCAATTTTAACAGTAGTGATATTATTTAACAGTTTCATCTCGTATTTAGCGACCAGAATACAACCCACAACCATCAACAGTAAAGCGATTCCACATGATAAAAGGATTATTTTCGTTGCAATACCTGTTTGCTTCATTAAACTACAATCCTATCGTTTTAAATCTACAGCGTTTAAAAATTTTGATGCATCCAGTATAATCAAAAGTTTATCTTTAAGCTTGCATACCCCTTTTTCAAGTTCAGACTTTCTAAAATCTCTGGCAATGCCTGAAATGTTTTCTTCTGATAGGCGGTATTCAATTAAGCTTTCTTCAACCTCAATCATATGGCCAATTTGATCAACCATAACACCAAAAGATTCACCCACATTTGGATGAAACAACAAGACTCTGCTGGCTTCATCAATGGATTTTGTTTCGAAATTGAGCAAGAGCCGCAAATCCAACACAAGATGAACATGGCCGCGAATATTAACAAATCCAAGCATTTCAGACGGCGCATGATGAATTTTTGTAAGAACAACTTCATCAATAATTTCTTTGACATCAAGAATATCCACCCCAAAACTATGGCCTGCCATCTGGAATGAACAAAATTGTCGTTTTGTTTCAGGCATTTTCTTTTTTTGAGATGTAATATTGTGTATTTTTCGCATCAATGATCTCCCGATTTATTTACTTAAAAGCTTTGAAGCCACCTCAACAATGCGATCCCGATCAACCTTAACTTCATAAGCGTCAAATCCTGCTTTAAGACCGATTTCCCGATCTTTCTCAGAATCAAGACTGGTAAGTGCAATTGCTGGAATATAGGGAAATTGTTCATCCGCACGAACAGCCCTTAAAAATTCAAGGCCATCCATCTCCGGCATTTCAATATCAGAAATAATCATATCCACTTTGTTCGATTTCATCTTTTCAAGGGCTTCAGCCCCATTATCTGCTGTAATTACCTCATATCCTGCTGATGACAGATGCCCTTTGACCAGACGTTGAAAAAACAAGGTGTCCTCAGCCAGTAAAATGGTCTTTGTTTCTTGTTCTGAATCCGGGGATACAGTGTCGCCAAAAATTGATTTTTCAGCCGCTTCAACCAATCGGTAAATATCAATAAAAATCGTAATGTATTCATTGACAATCGCTGTGCCAAGAAGACCATCCTCCATGTAACTTTCTTTGTTCAGTACTAAAGGCAGATTGATGACATCCACCAGATGGGAAGCCAGGATCCCAATAGGACGCTGTGATTGTTTGGGAAGGAGCAGGTACATTTTATCTGAAGTCTCGCATGGTGAAACATTGAGTAGTTTTTCGAGTCGAATCAGCAGGGTCGGTACATTATCTACAGATATATATTCATTACCGCCTATCGTCTGTATGCGGGATGGATCTATTAGCTCGACGCGACGCATCAATAATAAAGGGACTGCAAATTGCTCTTCGATGCCGCTTTTAAACAATAAAATTCGGTGACTGTCTGTTTTACTGGATCTTGTTTCCTTGTTGTTTTGTTCCATTTCAGTGGTAAATCGCACTCCTGCATGGATGGCAATGCCATTGACATCTAAAATCAGCGCGACAGTTCCATCACCCATAATCGTTGTTCCAGAATAGATAATCAATGGATTCACTGCTGAATGTAATGGATTGACTACTATTTCTTCGGTGCCGATAACTTCGTCAATGATCAGCCCAAATCTCTGATTACCTATTTTGAGTACTGCAAAAATTAGAATTTGTTGAATGTCATCACTTTCAATCAATTTATCTTTTGCAATTTTACGATATGATTCTGATATATTGGAACGATCTTCCTCAGTAAAAGGCCTGGCACGGAAAAGAACTTCCTTTAATCGAACCAATGGTAAGAGTTGATTTCTCAACCGAAAAACTTCCTGATCCCCATTACACTCAATTAATGTATAAATCTCTTCATCATACAAGGAAACCAATTCTTCCACATTGACCTCAGGTATTGCAAATTTTTCGTTATTTACCTGAACGATCAGGCAGGGAATAATAGCCAATGTAAGCGGCAGCCTGAGATGAATGTTTAATCCCTGCCCCACCCGAGAATCCATTTCAATGGAGCCGCCGAGTTGTTCAACTGCTGTCTTAACAACATCCATCCCAACACCGCGTCCAGATATTTCAGTGGCTTTCTCAGTTGTGGAAAATCCTGGCATCATTATCAGAGACAGAATTTCTTTTTCGCTCATGCGGTCCAGTTCTTCCTGTCTTTTTAGTCCTTTTTCAACAACTTTTTCTCGAATTTTCTGTGGATTGATCCCCCGACCATCATCCTCAATAACGATATTTATTTGTCCTGCCTCATGGTATGCTTTTACATTCACATAACCAGTTTCTGGTTTTCCAACTTTTGATCGCTCTTCAGGGGTCTCAATACCATGATCGCAACAATTACGAATAATATGTGTCAGTGGATCTGGCAAAGATTCCAGGATGGTTTTATCCAGCTCGACTTCATGCCCATTTATAATTATAATGATTGATTTTTTACATTTTTTAGAAATATCCCGAACAATTCTGGGTAAGCGACCGAATAGTGTGCCAATGGGCTGCATACGTGTGCGCATAATGGCTTCTTGGAGTTCTGATGTTACCATGTCCAATCTTTGAGAATTGTCGGCCATGCGCGTATCAGTTTTATCAACAAGCAGAAGATGTTGATTTCTCACCAGAACCAATTCACCAGCAAGATTCATAATTTTGTCGAGAATATCCACACTGATTCGAATGGTATCTGTTTGTTCACGATGTCCACCTGGCTGACTGGCAGCAACATTTTGTCGGTCTTTATCAGTTTGTTTTTTTGTTTTCTGGGTTTCCTGACTTTTTATATTCTCTTTGTCCTGACTTTGATTTTTAGCATCTGTTTTTGTCTGATTCTTTTTTTCAGGGTTTGGATGATCCCTTTTTTGGGGTAAGGGTTTTATACATTGTTGGGACTTATCTTGTTTTGCATTTGATTCTTCTTGGATGCATTTTTTTGTTTCTGAGGAATAATCAACCGGATGAATACTATTTTTACTGAGTTGTAATACGACTGAAATATCATTCAAATTCAAATTTGTCCCATAAAGCACCTGACAATATAAAGGAATGGATGTAAAATCATCTGACAGGTTTTGTACAGATGAATCCCACTTAACAGAAATAATTGTACCCATGCCATTAAGATCTTTAATCAAGGTATCAAGATTAACGTTGTTTTCTAAGTTCAGGCGTGTAAGATCATACTCCAAAACAAAATAATTGGGATGATTGATACTTTGGAGGAATTTCATATCAATTTGAAATCCAGATTGCGTCAATTTATCAATGGTTAATGAGTCTGAATAAATATCTTGATCTGCGGTTTGTTTTTCTTTAACTTTTACAGTATCTATATTCTTTTTTTGCTTAACCGGTGGTTCTTCGTCTGAATCTGCCGCATGAATAAGTTCTTGAAGCCTGTCAAACACCTCTTGTATATCAATGGATTCACTGTTTTTTGGATCATTGACCATTGTTTGCAAAAGATCACTTCCTGACAATAGCGCATCAATATAAACTGACTCAGGTTTGATAACCCCTTGACGCATTTTTTGAAGTAGGGCTTCCATGACATGCGCCAGTCGTGTAATTGTATTCAAATTTAAAAAACCTGAGCTGCCTTTAACTGAATGGATTGACCGAAATACTGTGTCAATTAAATTGGAATTAGGAATTTCCTGCGCCTCTAAGGCTAAAAAATTGTCTTCTATATTGTCTAAATGCTCCCTGGCTTCAGTAATGAACTCATTGAGCATATCCTGGTCAATTTGCATACTTTTTTCCTTTTACACTCAAATCAATATTTGAACATCATACTTTATAATTTTCCAGATTAAAAAACCCATATTAGCAAAAATTTTTCAATTAATTATGTCCATAATACTATAGAGAGATAAAATCTGGAATTCTTACATTTTTTTTTAAATTTTTTTATCTTTTTTTAACCATCTAAATTTATTGCATAAAAAAATTATAGTAGGCATACAATAAATCTTGTTGTTTAGAAAAATACAAATTTAATTGTAGGGGTATAAATAATAAAATGCTCTACAATTTAATTTGTTGATCATTAAGAATAAAAGACATGAAGAATTCGTTTGTTGAAACCATTTCCGGTTATCCGATGGATCCGCCCGGATGGCGGTTAAATGGTGGTATGATTGCTCTTGTCAAAGGCCTTTGTGAAAGGCTTCCCAAAGATGTCGTCCGCCTAAATCATCCGGTATGTGAAATCGAACGATTGAACGATGGTATTTTGGTAACTGTGGGGCATCATGACCAAAAACCACAATGTCAATTAAAGGCATTGCCACCCAGGCTTGCCGCCAGTTCGATCTTGTTTACACCAGATTTGTCATATCATCTTACACAGGCAATGTTAAAAACAAGCACATGGATGGCAGGCAAAATTTTTTACCTTATATGATATATGATACAATAAATTGGGAATAAAGGGGGACGTCTATGATTTTATGCTTTTCTCTGACAGTTTTTATTTCTTGCAGGAAAATTTCAATGTATGGATCGGAGAAAAGCATAAAATCATAGACGTCCCCTTTCCTCCCCAGTATGTTAGTAACTCATGTTGTTTCAATCCTTGTTGTCATGGAAGTTGGTCATAAAGTATTGATTTAATTTGTATTCCTTCTGCAATCAATTCGTTTCAATCCTTGTTGTCATGGAAGTTGGTCATAAAGGAGTTCAGGCCTCCAATCGTGCCACAAAGAGCCATCCGTTTCAATCCTTGTTGTCATGGAAGTTGGTCATAAAGGAGTTCAGGCCTCCAATCGTGCCACAAAGAGCCATCCGTTTCAATCCTTGTTGTCATGGAAATTGGTCATAAAGCGACCAGATGCGCCTATGCGCATTGATCTTGGGGTAGTTTCAATCCTTGTTGTCATGGAAGTTGGTCATAAAGCGCGACAACACTTCGTATTGACATTTCGTTAACCAATCAACCAGGTTTCAATCCTTGTTGTCATGGAAGTTGGTCATAAAGCTGCAAAAGCCAGAGAATGAGGTTGTTGCCGCACTAGTTTCAATCCTTGTTGTCATGGAAGTTGGTCATAAAGTATCCCTTTTGGGATTAATCCCGCGTTCATACAAGGGTTTCAATCCTTGTTGTCATGGAAGTTGGTCATAAAGCGATTGTCACTGAAGATGTGTTTGGGACAACGATTGAGTTTCAATCCTTGTTGTCATGGAAGTTGGTCATAAAGCTGCAAAAGCCAGAGAATGAGGTTGTTGCCGCACTAGTTTCAATCCTTGTTGTCATGGAAGTTGGTCATAAAGGCCCCTTCGGATTAACGGTACGGTTTGAATACTATGTTTCAATCCTTGTTGTCATGGAAGTTGGTCATAAAGTCGCCTGAGGACTATGCCGGTTCCAGGGGAATTTTGTTTCAATCCTTGTTGTCATGGAAGTTGGTCATAAAGTGGCAAGGATGGACTTTCGATGGAGACCCAGGTATTCGTTTCAATCCTTGTTGTCATGGAAGTTGGTCATAAAGCCAATGTGCGCGGATTGCTTAAATTTCAGTTTTTCGGGTTTCAATCCTTGTTGTCATGGAAGTTGGTCATAAAGCCCTATCAGTCGATTGATAGGGGACGACTCACCACGTTTCAATCCTTGTTGTCATGGAAGTTGGTCATAAAGGCTGGCCTTGCCGCAGAAGGTATTCACAGACTGGGGGTTTCAATCCTTGTTGTCATGGAAGTTGGTCATAAAGAGGTGGGGGAACGACGATTGTGCCCATTGATATCCTGGTTTCAATCCTTGTTGTCATGGAAGTTGGTCATAAAGGCCTTTTTAAGCGGGACAGGACTGTTAAATGAAAAGTTTCAATCCTTGTTGTCATGGAAGTTGGTCATAAAGAATTTGGGGACATCGATGCTGCGCTGGACGTAATGTTCAGTTTCAATCCTTGTTGTCATGGAAGTTGGTCATAAAGAGTAAACATAAAATGTAGTGAGGCTAAAGATATTGGTTTCAATCCTTGTTGTCATGGAAGTTGGTCATAAAGTTTTGTGTAGCGTTTGTAGCGTTTGATTTTACGGTAACGTTTCAATCCTTGTTGTCATGGAAGTTGGTCATAAAGCCAATAATAACTACGAAGCATCTGGAACAACAATAGTTTCAATCCTTGTTGTCATGGAAGTTGGTCATAAAGGTCAACCCCCTGGATCCTGATGAACCCGCTGTCATAAGTTTCAATCCTTGTTGTCATGGAAGTTGGTCATAAAGAGGACACGAAAAATCACACCGGCACCGGTTCTGCTATAGTTTCAATCCTTGTTGTCATGGAAGTTGGTCATAAAGCCAACGAAGTATACAACGTCGTATTGTATCCGACAAGTTTCAATCCTTGTTGTCATGGAAGTTGGTCATAAAGTTGATTCAGGCGGTACTCCACCGTGGTTTTCGTTCGTGTTTCAATCCTTGTTGTCATGGAAGTTGGTCATAAAGTTAAAGATTATGGAGAGGCCGTCAATAACTTTGATTGTTTCAATCCTTGTTGTCATGGAAGTTGGTCATAAAGTCCTTTGGTTGGATGCTCTCAATTGCCTTGATGCGTTTCAATCCTTGTTGTCATGGAAGTTGGTCATAAAGTTCAATGGATATTGGCGGCCTGGCTGCTGTCATCGAGTTTCAATCCTTGTTGTCATGGAAGTTGGTCATAAAGGTTCGCCTGCCTGATGGATACAACGAAAGCCATCAGGTTTCAATCCTTGTTGTCATGGAAGTTGGTCATAAAGCGCCGGCCATACTGGCAATATGAAGCAGTGGGTGAGTTTCAATCCTTGTTGTCATGGAAGTTGGTCATAAAGAGAGCACTCTCATCCTTTTTTTTAAGTTCTTATTCAGTTTCAATCCTTGTTGTCATGGAAGTTGGTCATAAAGACAACGAAAAACTACGAGCTGTTGGATATGGATACCGTTTCAATCCTTGTTGTCATGGAAGTTGGTCATAAAGCGTCTTAAAATATTAAGGAAGTCCATGCCTTATAAAGTTTCAATCCTTGTTGTCATGGAAGTTGGTCATAAAGCGATCTGACCAGATTCGTCATGTGTCCCCCATTGAACGTTTCAATCCTTGTTGTCATGGAAGTTGGTCATAAAGTCCGATTTGGTTGATGTCAGGTGGCCAGGAAAGAGAGAGTTTCAATCCTTGTTGTCATGGAAGTTGGTCATAAAGTAGCCAGTTGTGTTCACGTCAAGCAATCCGAACCGAGTTTCAATCCTTGTTGTCATGGAAGTTGGTCATAAAGGACAACAGAGGATTCAATCTGTTGAGAATCAACGGCGTTTCAATCCTTGTTGTCATGGAAGTTGGTCATAAAGTAATCTCCTTCTGAACCACACGAGGCTGTTTTTCCAGTTTCAATCCTTGTTGTCATGGAAGTTGGTCATAAAGTTGACAATAGAATGGCAATACCATCGGATGCGAGTTTCAATCCTTGTTGTCATGGAAGTTGGTCATAAAGTATTGTTTCCGTTTTAGCATGGGAATGAGCGCTTCAAGTTTCAATCCTTGTTGTCATGGAAGTTGGTCATAAAGACAACGAAAAACTACGAGCTGTTGGATATGGATACCGTTTCAATCCTTGTTGTCATGGAAGTTGGTCATAAAGATTACGTATTTCTATTCATTGTTCGCGCAAGGAAAGTTTCAATCCTTGTTGTCATGGAAGTTGGTCATAAAGGTTCGCCTGCCTGATGGATACAACGAAAGCCATCAGGTTTCAATCCTTGTTGTCATGGAAGTTGGTCATAAAGATTCGGGATATTACTT
>Ga0272440_1001223_pt1 | contig 21381 bp, 10 predicted proteins | sample SSMMMBAug17_FD_192440 | JGI IMG/M metagenome (GOLD analysis project Ga0272440, IMG submission 192440) | Marine sediment archaeal communities from Little Sippewissett salt marsh, Falmouth, MA, United States - SSM-MMB-Aug17 | ecosystem: Environmental > Aquatic > Marine > Wetlands > Sediment ...
TCGAATCATTTCAAATGGCTACAAATTTAATTGATCTTTAGTAAGACTAGATTAAGATTGTATTAAAATATTGTTAGTCATGGTGTTCTATACAAGATACACAATTTATATTGTATGCCATCAAAAGCTTGAAAAAATATAATGCAAAAGCATTCAACAATAGTTGGTAAGTAAGTGGCCATAAGTTTTCGGGTAGAAAAAGTTCGTGCAACTGAAAATGTTCGACCCGAAAATTTATGACCGCTTACTTATCGCAGAAGATAAGCATTTCTGTAGACAGGTTCGATCAAGAAGTACACCAACAAGCTCAAGGCCCGTATGACTTGAAAGATGTTCATCGGTTTCTGTGAGTGCAATAATTTTTAGTCATTAATATGATTTGATTGAGTATGATTTTTTTATCTGCAGTTAAGGATTATAACAGTGTCGTGTTTTCCTTGGCAAAAGAGGCAATTCTCAGCATTATCCTGGACAAATATGGATTTGCCTTGGTGATGATGTGCTGATGTATACCTCACAAATTCTTAAGGAAGCTACACTATCTACAAATGATTCCGATGCATTTATCGGTCATATTGGTGGTGATGACTTCGTCGTAATGGTCCCATCTGAAAGGGCTCAGGCGACTGCTGATGCCATTTCTCAGCAGTTTGAAGAGGGAATTATCAAGTTTTATAACCCAGAAGATGCGGCCGCCAAATGTATACAATCCATCAATCGGAAGGGCGAAAAACAAACCTTTCCTTTAATGTCTATCAGTATGGCTGGTGTTGATCTGTCTCATGGTTGTTATCAGCAATATATAGAAGTGAACGAAGCTTGTGCTGAAGTAAAAAAACGAGCCAAAGGAATGCCAGGGAGTGCTTTTGCTTTGGATCGGCGTAGGAGAAAATAGAAGCGATAAACGTCCCAAACCTTTTGATTTGGGCGTCATATCCATTTTTTTAATTCTTCATGATCAAAAGCGGATGACATTCTTTCAATTTCTTCTTTCTTGAATCCTTTACTTGATGTTCTATTCCCCGAACGATGATATGATTCAATGCTTTCGGGTGCGTCTATTCTGCTTTTCGTGGCATATTCAATCAAATATCAAGTTTTTTACTTAAAGCATAAAATCATAGACGTCCCTAGCTTTGCCTTAACTCAAAAATTAAACATTAAGGAAAACTCAAAAAATAAGTTCCTCATTTAATTCCAAGCGGTGAAAGCGCAAATTAATATAGCCCAGGGCATTCCTAATTCTTTTCACAATAAACCGCCTGCATCCATTGTAATATCTTGCATACAATAAAATAGTTGTGTATGCAACTATTTTTGTACGGCCATAATCATCGGCAGGTCATTTGCTTAAAAATTCTTCCATTCAAGCATGAAATGCAATCGTTTCATGATGGTCTAAAATTTGCAAGATAACAATCAATAAACCATTAATCCAATCAAACAATTCGTATCCAACCAAATGCGAAAATCTTATTATAACAAATAAATAGAATGAGATATAGCTTATGTATCGATTTGTTTCAAAGATGCTATCCATAGTATTGCTTTTATTCATTCCACAGTTTGTTCAAGCGACTGAGGATGCAATAATAGATGATGATCAATCTAAAGTCCAACTATCCACAGAAGAAAAAAAATTTCTTAAAGAGAATCCGCAAATTTCAATTGCAATGATTGAAGACTTCGTACCTTTTTCCTTTGATTCAAATAACGAATTAACAGGTTTTTCTGTTGATCTGATTCAACTTATTGGCGACAAAACCGGCCTTAAATTCAAATTTATTATCGATAACTGGTCCAATAATTTATCCAGATTCAAAGCCAGGAAGGTAGATGTCATTGACTGCATCTCATACCAAAATGAACGGGAGGCTTTTACGTTTTTCACCAAACCTTATTATGAAATCCCCTCTGTGATTTTTGCCCGTGATGATTTTGGCAAATACACGGGACTTGCCGATCTAAGAGGAAAGAAGGTAAGTATTACCAAAGATATCTTTTTTGCACCAGAACTTAAAAAATTTGGCGGTATAAACATATTAGTGTTTAATAATGGAGAAGAAGCAATGAAATCAGTTGCTTTTGGCCATGTTGACGCCACTATCAATAATCTGAACGTTGGCTATTATCATATTCAAAAAAATGGGTTTACCAATATCCGTGTTCTTGGTGAATTTACAATAGAAGGTGTCGGACGGGAAGATCTTCGTCTTGGCATTCGAAAAGAAAAGCCTCTGCTATACACCATTATCAAAAAAGGATTTGAAGCGATTACCCAAGAAGAAATACTGGCACTTCAAAACAAATGGTTAGGCGTTCAGATATCCCCGGAACCCTTTAAAATTTCAAAAATTGAGCTGACTGATGAAGAGAAGGCGTTTATCAAGTCTCATCCGATCATCAGGGTACAAAATGAAGACGACTACCCGCCCTTTGATTTCTCTGAATATGGCAAACCCAAAGGATACTCGATCGATTATTTACAACTTATCGCTAAAAAAACAGGTTTAAAGTTTAAGTTTATTAACGGATACACGTGGTCGCAGATTTTGGAAAATGCGAGATCCCGCAAACTGGATGTGATGCACACCTGTTATGATACAAAAGAGCGCAGGGAATATATGAATTTCTCCAAGCCTTACATGAAAAACCATTATGGTTTAATTGTCAAGGGCAATTCATCCATCAAGCGTTTTTCGGATTTGGCGAATAAAAAGTTGGCAATCTTAAGTGGAACTGCATTTATACCGGATATTCAAAAAAGCTATCCGGATATTCATATCATCCCGTATAATTCAACCTTGGATACTATACAGAGTGTCGTTTTCGGTGAGGCAGATGCGGCTTATGAGAGCGTCATATTGTCTAATTTTCTTATCAACAAAGAAATGCTGCCTTCTTTGAAATATCGTCAGTCAAGTGAAATTGATAGTATCAACCAACCCTGGCACATCGGAGCTCGAAATGATTGGCCGGAACTTATTAGTATCATAAACAAAGGTCTGGATGCCATAACTGAAACTGAAAAAAAATCATTGCATAAAAAATGGCTTGGTGAAGACGAACAAAGAAGAGTTCAACTGACTGAAGAAGAAAAAAGATTTATAGACGCCCACACGCGTATAAAAATTCACATGGAAGAAGATTATATTCCTTTTTCTTTTGTTAGAGGCGGGGAACTCAAAGGATACTCAATCGATTTTGCAGAGCTAATCGCCAAAAAATTGGGTGTTGAATTTGTCTATATAACAAAACAATCTTGGAATGAAGCGATATCCGAACTGAAATCAAAGGAGATCGATGTCGTCGGACAGATGATCAATACTGAAAAACGAAGGCGTTATGCACTTTTCACAGATCCATACATGAATTACTATAGTGGCATTTCTGTAAAAAAAGAAAACGCCCATCTCAATACTTTAGACGCCTTGGAGGGGAAAAAAATTGCCATTATAAATGGTTATGCAATCGAAGATGTGGTCAAAAAACATTACCCGATGATCAAGATTTTTAGTTGCGATGATAATTATTCTTGTTTAAATGAAGTTTTACAGGGAAAGGTCGATGCGTTCCTATCTACATATACAGTGATGCAATATCTTATTAGTGAACATGATCTGTTTCAAATGACCACTTTTTCGATAAACGATAATCCATTATTTCCTGAAACAAAAGAGGCTTTTGGTATACGAAACGATTGGCCGCTGCTCCACTCATCAATGCAGAAAGCAATCAACGATATTAAAGTAGATGAGAAACAAAGAATTTTCAAAAAGTGGTTTGGTTTCTCCAAACAGGCAAAACCCAAAATTCAACTCACATCTGAAGAAAAAGCCTTTATTGCGAACCATCCGATCATTAAAGTAAGTAATGAAATTGACTGGCCACCCTTTGATTTTGTGATTGGAAATGAACCAAAAGGATACAGTATTGATCTCATTAAAATGATTGCAGATCTTATCGGAATTAAGCTGGAATTTATTAATGGTTTCACCTGGAGTGAACTGTTCGAAAAATTTAAAAAAAGGGAGATCGATATCGTTCACCCGCTATACCATAATAAGTATCGGGAAAGCGTCGGTCTATTCAGCAAAACGATTTTTGTAGGAAGGAATGTATACGTCACGCAAGCAGAAAGCCCCAAAATCAAAAGGATAGAAGATCTAAAAGGAAAGATTGTTGCAGTGGTCAAAGGGTGGGCGACAGAAAAATTCCTAAAAGACGAATATCCTGAAATTGAACTTCTACTCACAAATAATCTGGTTGAATCGCTTAAAGCAATCAGTATGGGGCAGGCTTATGCAACCATCGAGATGGATGCAGTAGCGGGTTATTACCTCATAAAAGAGATGCGCACTGACCTGAAGATCAACGGATGGTTCAAAGAATTTGACATAAGGCGCGACAACAAACTCTATTATCTCATCCGTAAAGACTGGCCGATCCTTCAACAGATTTTTATCAAAGCACAAGCATCCATCAAGCCACAGGAGTTGGCGGCTTTACAGAAGAGCTGGTTTGGTGCAAGCAAAGATGAAAAAACACAACTTCAGCTCATACAGGAAGAAAAAGAAAAGGATAGGGTTCGGGTTGTATTCAGCGATGAAGAACAGGCGTATTTAGATCGGAAAGGTGTAATCAAATTTAGTGTGGATCCATTTTGGCCGCCTTTTGAATATATTGATGAAAAGGGACAGTTCCGAGGAATCATGAAGGATTATTTACATCTGTTCCATGAAATTTCAAATATTGAATTTAAATTAATGCCGACCACATCCTGGAAAGAAACCCTGGAATTGGTCAGAACAAAAAAATGTGACCTGATCCCCCAAATCGCACCCACCCCTGAAAGGGAAGCATACTTAAATTTTACGATGCCGTACCTCGATTTTCCCCAGGTTGTTGCAACAAAAGATGACAAACCGTTTATATCGAATATCAACGATATTATAGATAAAAACTTAGGTGCAATAGAGGGATACGCGATTGTTGAAATCCTGAGGAATAAATATCCAGATATTCAAATTCAAACCTTTAAAAAAATTGATGACGGCCTGGTTGCTTTAAGCAATGGGGAAATTTATGGTTTTATCGATTTTTTACCCAGCATTGTGTACACTTTTCAGAAAATCGGGTTTACCGATTTGAAAATATCAGGAAAACTCGAAGAAAAAATATCTCTCAGCCTTGGCAGCCGGAATGACGAACCGATTCTGGGATCGATTATGAACAAAATCATCCAGAGCATTGAGCCTGCAGAACATCGGAAAATACAAAACCAGGGGGCTTCTGTTAAGTACGAGGAACGTATTGATTATTCATTGATTTGGAAAATACTGGCCACTGCTGCAATTATCATTATATGCGTTCTTTTGTTGATGAGCCGGATGGCAATTATGCAGAAAGAGCTTTTAGTGGCCAAAGAAACAGCTGAATCCGCCACTCAGGCAAAATCTGAATTTCTCGCCAATATGAGTCATGAAATCCGTACGCCAATGAATGCGATTATCGGATTGTCAGGACTTGCATTAAAACAAGATTTATCACCGAAATTGATCGATTATCTAAAAAAAATAAAGGCATCAGCTGATTCTCTACTTGGTATCATTAATGATATCCTTGATTTTTCAAAGATTGAAGCCGGCAAACTATCAATGGAGATGACTGATTTCAACCTTGACGACATACTCGATCATATTTCCAACCTGATTAGCATGAAAACCGATGAAAAAGATATAGAATTACTATTTGATATTGAAAAAAACATTCCCAAACATTTGATAGGAGACCCTTTACGACTGGGTCAGATATTGACCAATCTCGCCAATAACGCCGTAAAATTTACCGATCGAGGACAAATTATTCTGAGGGTTGAATTGTCTGAAAATTCAGGAGATATCATTCCGGATAAAATAAAAATAAAATTTTCAGTCATAGACAGTGGATTAGGCATGACTGAGAAGCAGATCGGCAGGCTGTTTAAAGCCTTTTCTCAAGCTGATAGCTCAACAACTCGAAAATACGGTGGAACAGGTTTGGGTTTGACAATATCAAAAAACCTGGTGGAAATGATGGATGGAGAAATATGGGTAGAAAGCGAATATGGGAAAGGAAGCAAATTCAGATTTACTGCACAATTTGAACTTCAAAAAAATATTAAACAAAAACAAGTAGAACTTCCACATGATATCAAAGATATGCGCGTGTTGTTAGTAGACGATAACCCAATAGCCCGTGATATCCTGGCCGATATGCTGAATGAATTTGACTGTGATGTCCATTTAGCTGCATCGGGAATGGAAGCACTTGAAAAAATTGAAAAAGCTTCTGATGAAAATCCCTATGACCTGGTGCTGATGGATTGGAAAATGCCAGAAATGGATGGCATTGAAGCATCGAAAAAAATAGTAGACAATGAAAAGCTTAAAAAAATACCCGCCATTTTAATGGTAACAGCTTATAGCAAAGATGAAATTCGGCAATCTGCAGAAGATGTCGGAATTAATTCTTTTCTTACAAAACCAGTAAATCATTCTTTGCTATTTGACACAATCATGAGTGTCTTTGGCAAAAAAGACAGCATCAAACGATTATCCAGGGATGAAGGTCAAGAAATAGAAGGGATAGAAAAAATTAAAGGCGCTAGAATTCTTTTGGTCGAAGACAATGAAATCAATCAGCAAGTTGCAACTGAAGTTTTGGAAGATGCTGGATTTTGGATCTCCATCGCAAATAATGGTGAAGAAGGTGTTCACAAAGCATCAAATGAAGCATTTGATATCATCTTGATGGATATTAATATGCCAGTGATGGATGGTTTTACGGCCACTGGCATCATCAGAAGTAATCCAGGGCTTAAAGATCTACCCATCATCGCCATGACGGCTCATGCCATCTCTGGATATCGTGAAAAGTGCATTGACGCAGGCATGAATGACTTTGTTACAAAGCCAATTAAGCCCAAAGAAGTCTTTTCTACTCTGGTGAAATGGATTAAGCCAGGTGAACGAGAACTTCCACCCAAGAAATCAGACTCCGATCAGGAAATTGAAACAACAGACTTAATCATTCCGGATGATGTTCCGGAGATCGATATTCAATCCGGTCTTGAAACGGTTGGTGGTTCAAAACAAGCCTATCATAAAATCTTGAAAATGTTTCAAAAGAACAATCAAAACATTGTTCAAGAAATGAAATCCGCAATCCAGGAAAACAACCATGAAACCGCAACCCGCCTGGCCCATTCGATGAAAAGTGTATCTGGCAATTTCGGTGCGAAAAAATTATCTGAAATCAGTGCGCAACTTGAAACTCACTTTAAAAATGAAAAATTTGATTCTGGGATGGCATTGCTTGATGATTTTTCAAAGGTTTTCAATATTGTTTTATCATCCATTGAGCTTATTGTCGGCCCTGTAAATGATAAAAGTAGTACGCAATCACCTGAAAAATCTCCTGATCGTATTGATATAGAGAAGGTCAATTCTACGATACAAGCACTGGAAGAAGCCATTGAATCAGATATTGATATCGCACGTTCACATTTGGAGCGTTTAAAAGAAATGGTGGGTGATATCACTGAAATTATAGCAATTGAAGAAGCCATCGATGACTATGATGATGATGAAGCGCTTCTTCAAATCGAAGAGCTTAAGAAAAAGTATTGAGGTTATAAATGGAAGAAACCAAGAAGCAACGTATATTGGTAGTAGATGATACCAAAGAAAATATTGAAACGTTGCTGGCACTTTTAAAAGAAGAATACATGATGGTTGCTGCCAATAATGGTGAGAAAGCCATTAAAAAGGCACATAAGACCAGACCGGATTAAATCCTGTTAGACATCATGATGCCGGAGATTGATGGCTATGAAGTCTGTCGAAGATTGACCAAAATGCCAGGTAATAATAGTGTGGCCGCGCGAATTAATCAAGCTCTGAGTCATAACGAAAATGTATGCGTGATTTATTCCGATCTGGATAATTTCAAGGCATTTAACGACAAATATGGATTTGCCTTGGGTGATGATGTGATGATGTATACCTCACAAGTGCTTAAGGATGCCACACTATCTATAAATGATGATGATGCATTTATCGGTCATATTGGTGGTGATGACTTTGTCGTAGTTGTTCCATCTGACAGGGCTCAGGCGACTGCTGATGCCATTTCTCATCAGTTTGATGAGGGAATTGTCAAGTTTTACAATCCAGAAGATGCGGCCGCCAAATGTATACAATCCATCAATCGGAAGGGTGAAAAACAAATCTTTCCTTTAATGTCTATCAGTATGGCAGGTGTTGATCTGTCACATGGTTGTTATGAGCAATATATAGAAGTGAACGATGCTTGTGCTGAAGTTAAAAAAATAGCCAAAGGTATGCCAGGGGGTGCTTTTGCTTTGGATCGGCGTAGGAGAAAATAGAAGCGATAACAAGATGGTTTATTATTTTTCAGAGTTTAGTAAAAAAAAATGATTGCCAACAAAACAAAAGGAGGTTCTGATGAAAAAAGCTTTTTTAAGTATTATTCTTTGTTTGTTTTTTTCAAAAGTGATTATTGCAGGACAAACAGTTACTTTAGCGACACTAGAATGGGAACCCTATATTGGTCCAAACATGGATAATAATGGGTATGTTCATGAGATTGTTGTTGAAGCATACAAACGTTCGGGTATTGATGTAGACATCCGCTTTTTACCCTGGACTCGCGCTGTTAGTACAGTCCAAAAAGGTAAACGAGATGGATTGTTTCCCGAATATTATGATGAAAGCCGCCTAAAAAATTTTGTTTTTTCAGATTCTTTTCCAGGAGGACCGGTTGGGCTATACAAGCGGAAAGACAATAAAATTTCGTATGCAGTGGACCCACAAAAAAAACAGACCGAGGCTTTGAACGCATTAAAACAATATCGGTTTGGGGTTGTGCGGGATTATGTCAATACCAAAGAGTTTGATGAAGCGACCTTTATAATAAAAGATGTTGCGAAAAGTGATGAAACCAACCTTAAAAAGCTATTCAAGGGACGGGTTGACTTAATATTTATAGATAAATATGTGGCCAAACATATTATTGTTCGAAAATATCCGCATTTTATGTCCGGTCTTGAATTCATGGAACCGCCATTGGAAGTAAAACCGCTGTATATTGCTTTTTCAAAAAAAGCAATAGATTATCAGGCAAAACTAAAAGCTTTTAATGAGGGATTGAAGAAATTGAGAGAAGAAGGTATGTTGGTAAAAATTGTAGACAAGCATGGATTTTAGTTTTTTCAAATACTGGGATTTTTTAATGCGAAAAGCCAGGGATGATAAAAAGGCGGTGTTTGTAACTGATGATTATTACGAATCCTTAAAACTAGCGGCCTGAGTTGACCGACAATTTTGGTTACACTCAAATGATTTTATTGGAATCGCCTTGGTATCTAATTTGCAGGATATCAGGCAATAAGACATTAAATAAAGCATTGATCCAATCACAACAATTCATATCAAAGCAAATGTAAAAATCTGGTTATAACAAAATAAACAGAATAAGATATAGAACATGTATAGATTCGTTTCAAATATTATATTCATTGTATTGCTTTTAATAATTCCACAATTTGTTCAAGGGACTGTGGATGTAAAACCATCAACCGGCATTTCGGAAATTGATGACAGCATCAAAATGAAGTTAAAAAAGATTGCAGGCATAATTGCCTATCCGCTTAACCATTTGCAGGAATCATTAATTACCGAAATAATGAAAATATACTTGAAAAATAGTCCTTTAAAAGCAATACAAGTTTATAATACACACCCATTTTATGACCTCTTTATATCCTCTTGGAAAAATAAAAATGAATTAAAATCAGAATTATATACTGTTTTTCCAAAAAATTTTACCATACCTTCAATAAAAATTGAAGAACTGGTTATTTTTAATGATGAGATTATAGGAAAAGTTGTCGGTTACATTGAACCTGTAGCTTCAAAAATAGATCTAACCAAAGATGAAAAAGCATCACAAGAATCTCAACTGGTAACTAAATTGAAAAATGAAGATGATTATTCCAAACGAGAGAAAGGCAAAGAAAAAATTGATGAGATTGCTAAGGCGCTAATACATCCGGTATATGAGCTTGATGACGAATTTTTAAAAGTTATACTCGAAAATTATCTAACACATTCAAATTTTATTGCATTTCAAGTGCTTTATTCTTTCGAAAACGAGGAGCCCGTTGACATTTATTTCTCATCCTGGTTAGAAAATGATACTGTTCGCCACGTACTAAATGATGATTTTCCAGATCCTATTGATAAAACTGTATTAAAAATTGAAAGAGATATTCGCACTGAAACTGAAATTATTGGAAGAATTATCGGATACTTAGACCATACAGAAATTTCCAGTGAAAAACCTGGTATAGCCACTATAAAAGATAGTGCAAAAAACCAGCTTATCGAAAATCCAGCCAAAAAAATTCCCAATCTATCCTTTGCCTTTGTCTTCGAACTGGAAGATGAATTCTGGCAAACTGCCTGTAAGTGGGCAAAAGCCGTGGCCAATGACCTGGGTGTCCAGCTAAGAGTAGTCAATATCTATGATCCCAAAAAAATGCTCAAGCAAATTGAACAGCTCTGCCAATACGGCATTGATGGCCTGATCACTAAATCATTTAAAAACAATGGATTGGAGGTGTTAAAAATTACGGAAACTTATGATGTTCCAGTCATTTTTATCAATACAGACATTCAAGTAGCAAATGTAGTTCCCCGCGTTTCACACAACACTTTTTTGGCCAAGATTATCCCCGATGATTTTAATGCTGGCAGAAATGTAATGGAGTATTTGGTCAAAAATGCACAATCAAAGGGCTTTAAGGATCTTCATCTTCTGGCAATAGAAGGTGAATCCAACCATGAGGTGTCGATTTTGCGACGGCAAGGCATGGAAGAATTTTTAACACATATTCCGCCTTTAAAATCCATGGTGCTGAAAGCTGGGAATTGGCAGTTTGAGAAAGGTGCTCAGATTTTTGCAGAGAATTTTCAAAAAAATCCCCAAATTAATATGATCTGGGTGGCCAGTGGTTCAATGGCAATGGGCGTTTTGAGTAAAATGGAAAAAATGGGGATCAAAGCCCATCAGGTTGTTTTTGGCGCCATTGATTGGGCCAGCAATACCATTGATGCTATTGAAAAAGGTTCTTTAGACTACTGTATGGGTGGTCATTTCATCGAAGCTTCCATGGCTGTGCTGATGCTCCATGATTATAAAAATGGAAAGGATTTTTTGGATCAAGGAACGATCTATAATACATCGTTGATCGGTATCTCAAAAGAAGACGTTCATTTAGCGCAATTCCTGCATTTTGATCCTGAAAGGATTGATTTCAGGCATTATTCAAAAATTTACAATCCGAATCTTCATAAGTATAACTTTAGTCTGGATAAACTTTCAAAAGATATAAATTCCTTACGAACTGTTTCTTCAGTTGAATTGAGCGATTTGGAAAAAGATTTTCTCTTTGCCCACCCAAAGGTATTTGCGCACAATGCACAAAACTGGGTTCCTTTTAATTTTTTCCGTGATGGAAAACCACAAGGCTATACAATTGACCTGTTAAATCTATTGGCAAAAAAAATAGGAATAACAATAGAATACATCAGTGGTCCCACTTGGAACGAATTTGTTGAGATGCTTAAATCCAGGAAGATCGACATTATTGGCAACATGGTGCAAACCAAAGAGCGAGATGTATTTGCTAAATTCACCGAGCCAATCATTAAGCAATCTCCAGCGATAATCAGCCAAACGGCAAAACCTTTTCGATCTCTTGAATCATTAAAGGGAAATATAGTAGCCGTCGTAAAAGGGTACTGGTATCAGAAAACCATTGAACAGCATTATCCTGAGATTCAATTATATTTGGGAAAGTCAAATACTGATATCGTTAAAGCTGTAGCTTTTGGTGAGGCTGATGCACTTATTGGGACGCCCGCTGTTATTCAGCACATTATGTTGGAAAACAGCATCATTAATCTGTCTATCACTGGAGAAGCCAATCTACCTGGCGTGGAAAATTATTACAACCGCATTGGTGTACGAAAGGACTGGCCGCTATTAGCCAGTGCGTTGGATAAAGCACTAAAAGCAGTCACCTTTCAGGAGGAGCAGCAACTGAAAGCCAGGTGGTTGATGCCTCAGTCGGAAGTACAGCAAACCCAAAATATACCTCTCACGCAAAAAGAACAGGTTTTTCTCAATAAATATCCCATCATCAATGTTGGCAATGAAATGGATTGGCTGCCCTTTGATTATAATGAAAATGATACACCTAAGGGGTACGCAATAGATTACCTGGATATACTGGCCCAAAAAATCGGTATTAAAATTAATTATGTTTTTGGATTGAGTTGGAACGAACTTCTTGGGAAATTAGAAAGGAAAGAAATCGATTTATTACCTGCCTTATGGAAAAATGAATCCAGAGAACAATTTGCTGCTTTCTCAAAACCATACTTTTCAGGTAGATTGGTTGTTATAAAACGATCAAACAACAACGAGATCACTAATCCAATTGATCTGAATGGGAAAAAAGTTGGGCTTATCAAAGGATATGCTTCAAATCCTATAATACTGACACATTATAAAAATATCCAGCCAACTTATTACATGTCCTGGCAAAATCTTTACAGTGATTTATTAACTGGTAATTTAGAAGCCACGATTAGCTATCCATTGGTCGTGCGATATTATTCGATTAAAGAGCAAATAACAGGCTTATCAATTGTCGGTTTTGTTGATCTTACCGAAGAAGAAATTGCAAGCCTTTCCTTATACATTGGTGTCAGGGATGACTGGTCTATACTCGTGAATATCATCAATAAAGCCATGTCCAATGTTACTGCAAAAGAACAATACAATCTGAATAAAAAGTATATTGGTGATGACTTTGATACCTCTTATTCAAAAGAAAGATTAGGGCAGAAAACCTCGCTAGCAGAAAAAACCAAAGCCCAACTTACCACAGAAGAAAAGCTTTATATTAAGGATAATCCGCAAATTTCCATTGCAATGATTGAAGACTTCATACCTTTTTCCTTTATAGAAAATAAGGAATTAAAAGGTTATTCCGTTGATCTGATTCAACTGATCGGCGACAAGATCGGCCTTAAGATCAAATATATCTCCGATAGCTGGTCCAATAATATATCCAGATTCAAAGCCAGGAAGGTTGATCTCATTGACAGCATCTCTTACAAAAAAGAACGGGAGGCCTTCACCCTATACACCAAACCTTATTATGAGATCCCAACGGTTATCTTCGCTCGCGATGATTTTGGCAAATACACCGGACTTGCCGATTTAAGAGGAAAAAAGGTGGGTATTCAAAAAGAAATCTTTTACGCACCAGAACTTAAAAAATTCGGGGGGATTAACATATTAGAGTATGAATATTCAGAAAAAGTAATTAAAGCTCTTGCTTTTGGTCATGTTGACGCCACTATCAATAATATGAACCGTGGTCATTACATTATTCAAAAAAATGGTTTTACCAATATCCGTGTCCTTGATGAATTTGAAATTGATGGTGTCGGCCGCGAAGACCTTCGCATTGGCATACGAAAAGACAAGCCTCTGCTATACGCCATTATTCAAAAAGGACTTGAAGCAATTTCCCAAGATGAAATGTTGTCACTTCAACACAAATGGCTGGGTGTTCAAATATCTCCGGAATCTGTTGAAGATTCAAAAGTTGAACTCACTGATGAGGAACAGGCCTTTATCAAGTCTCATCCGATCATCAGAGTACAAAATGAAGACGACTACCCGCCCTATGATTTTTCTGAAAATGGTAAACCCAAAGGATACTCAATCGATTACTTAAAACTCATCGCTCAAAAAACAGGTTTAACGTTTAAGTTTATCAACGGATACTCGTGGGCGCAGATTTTGGAAAATGCGAAAGCGCGTAAACTGGATGTGATTCACACCTGTTATAATACAAAAGAGCGCAGGGAATATATGAATTTCTCCAAACCTTATATGAAAAACCATTACTGCTTAATTGTTAAGGGAAATTCACCCATCAATCGCTTCTCTGATTTGGCAAATAAAAAGTTGGCTATTATAAGGGGAACCGCTTTTATATCGGATATTCAAAAAGACTATCCAGATATTCATATCATCCTGTATGATTCAACCCTGGATCTTTTAAAGAGTGTCATTTTTGGTGAGAATGATGCTGCTTGTGAGAGCGTTACCTTGTCTAATTTTCTGATCAACAAAGAGTTGCTGCCCGCTTTGGAATTTCGCCAGACAAAGGAACTTGATCATTTCAATCAATTCTGGCACATCGGTGCCCGCAATGACTGGCCGGAACTTATTCGTATCATTAATAAAGGTCTGGAGGCCATAACAGTAAGTGAAAGAAATGCAGTGCGTAAAAAATGGTTCCTTGAAGACGAACAAAGGAGACAAATTCAATTAACAGAAAAAGAGAAGGAGTTCCTTGCTGACCATTCGACAATCAAGGTCAGCAGCGAATTCGACTGTCCACCTTACGATTTTGTCAAACATGGCGTTTCCACAGGGTATTCTACCGATTATGTTAGACTTCTGGCTGACAAAATTGGTCTAAAAATAGTGTTTATTCAAGACTATTGGAACCCCTTGGTTGAAAAGTTTAAAAATCGAGAACTGGATGTGATGCAAGTGTTTTCTAAAACTATGGAGCGTGAGAAGTTCACTTTATACACCAAAGAATCATATTGTCAGAGCACCTTTGCAATCATAGCCCAAAAAGATAATAACTATCAAACGACAAGGCAACTTACAGGAAAAAAAGTAGCTATGGGTAAAGGCTGGTTTTCTACTCAGGTGTTTAAAAAATGCTATCCAGAAATTACTGTCAAAGAATATGAAACAGTTGAGGCAATTCTTGAGGCAGTTGCTTACGGAGAAGTTGATGCAGCCATTGATGACATTGGACCGGCTTTTTACTATATTGTTTCAAAAAAACTAATAAATTTAAAAATTAGTGGGCGGGTAGATCTTGGTGACGATATCGACACAGCCATGTATTTCGGTGTGCGTAAAGACTGGCCTGAACTCAAGTCTTTGCTAGACAAGGCTATGAGTATAGTTACTGAACAGGAGGCCAGAACTCTGAGGGAGAAATGGTTTGGTTTGATCGAAAAGAAAAAAATACAAATTCATCTGACTAAAGAAGAACAAGCCTGGCTTCAAAAATATCCAACGATCAAAGTCAGCAACGAAATGGATTATGCCCCCTTTGACTTTGCCATCGGCAATCAACCCCAGGGATACAGCATTGATCTGTTAAATTTGTTGGCTGAGCGCATCGGCATAAGAATTGAGTATATTAATGGTTATACATGGGCGCAGCTAATGGATTTGTTCAAAAAAAACGAACTTGACCTTCTTCACTCCCTTGATCGTACACCTGAACGTCAAAAATTGGGAATTTTTTCCAATTCTTATCACCAATATCAAACTTACTTCATCACTCGCAAAACGAATCCTGATATTAAAGATATTCAACAGCTTTACGGCAAGATTGTGGCAATCGGAAAAGGATGGTCACAAGTGGATTATCTATCAACGCATCATCCCAAAGTACGATTATTGACAGTTGATAACTTACCATCCATGCTTGAATCTGTTTCGTACGGTGAAGCTTACGCAACAATAGCGTCAGAAGATACGGCCCTCTATCAAATGAAGAAGAAAGGAATGACCAACCTAAAAATAACTGGATGGTTCAAGGATTATGATCGTGGAACCAGTCGACACTATTATTTTATGGCCCAAAAGAATTCACCAGAACTGATCAACATGCTGAATAAGGCCCTGGCGAGTTTAACACCGGGCGACTTGGAGCCGCTTAAGCAAAAATGGTTCGGCACGGCAGAACAAGACAAAGAAGCGGATCGGATTATACTCAGTGATGAAGAACAGGCGTATATAGACCAAAAAGGTGTAATCAAATTTAGTGTGGATCCCAATTGGCCCCCTTTTGAATATATTGATGAAAATGGCCGGGTTCAGGGAATCATGAAGGATTATTTCCGTCTGTTCCATGAAATTTCAAACATTGAATTTAAATTTGTGCCGACAAACTCATGGACAGAAAGTCTGGAATTTGCCAGAACAAAACAATGCGATATGATCGGCAAACTCGCATCCACCCCTGAAAGGCAAGTATATTTAAATTTTTCAATGCCATACCTTGATTTCCCCCAAGTTGTTGCAACAAAAGAAGACAAACCGTTTATATCGAATATCAATGATATTTTAGATAAAAACATAGGTGCAGTAGAGAAGTATGCGATTGTTGAAATCCTGATGAATAAATACCCGGATATTCAAATTCAAACCTTTAAAAATGTTGAAAAAGGCCTGATTGCTGTAAGCAATGGAGAAATTTATGGTTTTATCGATTTTTTGCCCAGCATTGTTTACACCTTACAAAAAATCGGGTTTACCGATTTGAAAATATCTGGAAAACTCGAAGAAAAAATAACGCTTTGCGTTGGTTCTCGGAATGACGAACCGATTTTGGGATCAATTATGAACAAAATCGTCCAGAGTATTGATCCTTCAGAACATCAGAAAATACAAAATCAGTGGACTGCTGTTAAATTTGAGGAGCAAATTGATTATTCTTTAATTTGGAAAATACTGGCAACTGCTGCAATTATAATTATTGGCGGTCTTTTGTTGATGAGCCGCATGGCAGTTATGCAGAAAGAGCTTTTAGCGGCTAAGGAAACAGCTGAATCCGCCACCCAGGCAAAATCTGAATTTCTCGCCAATATGAGTCATGAAATCCGTACGCCAATGAATGCGATTATCGGATTGTCAGGTCTTGCATTAAAACAAGATTTATCACCGAAAGTGATGGATTATCAAAAAAAAATAAAGGCATCGGCTGATTCTCTACTTGGCATCATTAATGATATTCTTGACTTTTCAAAGATTGAAGCCGGCAAACTATCAATGGAAATGACAGATTTCAATCTTGACGACATACTCGATCATATCTCCAACCTGATTAGCATGAAAACCGATGAAAAAGATATAGAATTATTGTTTGATATTGAAAAAAATATTCCCAAACATTTGATAGGAGACCCTTTACGACTTGGTCAGATATTGACCAATCTTGCCAATAACGCCGTAAAATTTACCGATCGAGGACAAATTATTCTGAGGGTTGAATTAGCTGAAAATACAGGAAATATCATTTCAGATAAAGTAAAAATAAAATTTTCAGTCATAGACAGTGGTTTAGGCATGACTGAAAAGCAGATCGGCAGGCTGTTTAAAGCCTTTTCTCAAGCTGATAGCTCTACAACTCGAAAATACGGTGGAACTGGTTTGGGATTGACAATATCAAAAAGCCTGGTGGAAATGATGGATGGAGAAATATGGGTAGAAAGCGAATATGGGAAAGGAAGCAAATTCAAATTTACTGCTCAATTTGAACTTCAGAAAAATATTCAACAAAAACAAGTAGAACTTCCACATGATATCAAAGGTCTGCGTGTGTTGTTAGTAGACGATAATCCGATTGCTCGCGATATTTTGGCCGATATGCTGAACGAATTTGACTATGATGTACATTTAGCTGCTTCGGGAAAGGAAGCGCTGGAAGAGATTGAAAAATCTTCTGATGACAATCCCTATGACCTGGTTCTCATGGATTGGAAAATGCCAGAAATGGATGGCATTGAAGCATCTAGGAAAATAGTAGACAATGAAAAGCTTAAAAAAATACCCGCCATTTTAATGGTAACAGCTTATAGCAAAGATGAAATTCGGCAATCTGCAGTGGATGTCGGAATAAATGCTTTTCTTACAAAACCAGTAAATCATTCTTTGCTATTTGACACAATCATGAGTGTCTTTGGCAAAAAAGACAGCATCAAACGATTATCCAGGGATGAAGGTCAAGAAATAGAAGGGATAGAAAAAATTAAAGGCGCTAGAATTCTTTTGGTCGAAGACAATGAAATCAATCAGCAAGTTGCAACTGAAGTTTTGGAAGATGCTGGATTTTGGATCTCCATCGCAAATAATGGTGAAGAAGGTGTTCACAAAGCATCAAATGAAGCATTTGATATCATCTTGATGGATATTAATATGCCAGTGATGGATGGTTTTACGGCCACTGGCATCATCAGAAGTAATCCAGGGCTTAAAGATCTACCCATCATCGCCATGACGGCTCATGCCATCTCTGGATATCGTGAAAAGTGCATTGACGCAGGCATGAATGACTTTGTTACAAAGCCAATTAAGCCCAAAGAAGTCTTTTCTACTCTGGTGAAATGGATTAAGCCAGGTGAACGAGAACTTCCACCCAAGAAATCAGACTCCGATCAGGAAATTGAAACAACAGACTTAATCATTCCGGATGATGTTCCGGAGATCGATATTCAATCCGGTCTTGAAACGGTTGGTGGTTCAAAACAAGCCTATCATAAAATCTTGAAAATGTTTCAAAAGAACAATCAAAACATTGTTCAAGAAATGAAATCCGCAATCCAGGAAAACAACCATGAAACCGCAACCCGCCTGGCCCATTCGATGAAAAGTGTATCTGGCAATTTCGGTGCGAAAAAATTATCTGAAATCAGTGGGCAACTTGAAACTCACTTTAAAAATGAAAAACTTGATTCTGGGATGGCATTGCTTGATGAATTTTCAAAGGTTTTCAATATTGTTTTATCATCCATTGAACTTATTATCGGCCCTGTAAATGATAAAAGTGATACCCCACCTGAGAAATCTCCTGATCGTATTGATATAGAGAAAGTCAATTCTACGATACAAGCACTCGAAGAAGCCATTGAATCAGATATTGATATCGCACGTTCACATTTGGAGCGTTTAAAAGAAATGGTGGGTGATATCACTGAAATTATAGCAATTGAAGAAGCAATCGATGACTATGATGATGATGAAGCGCTTCTTCAAATCGAAGAACTTAAGAAAAAGTATTGAGGTTATAAATGGAAGAAACCAAGAAACAACGTATATTGGTAGTAGATGATACCAAAGAAAATATAGAAACACTGCTGGCACTGTTAAAAGAAGATTACATGATGGTTGCTGCCAATAGTGGTGATAAAGCCATTAAAAAGGCACATAAGACCAGACCGGATTTAATTCTGTTAGACATCATGATGCCGGAGATGGATGGCTATGAAGTATGTCGAAGATTGAAGAATGATAAAGAAACCTGTGATATTCCAGTTATTTTTATTACGGCGATGAGTGAGGTCAAGGATGAAGCCAGGGGACTTGAGGTTGGCGCCGTAGATTATATCACCAAACCCATCAGTCCGCATATTGTAAAAGCAAGAGTGAAAAATCATCTGAAATTACAAGACACGATCATGCAGCTCAATAAGGCCATGACAGAACTCAAACGATTGTACAGTCTGGCTTTGGATGCGAATCCTATGACCAAAATGCCAGGTAATAATAGTGTGGCCGCTCGAATTAATCAAGCACTGAGTAATAACGAGCATGTATGCGTGATTTATTCTGACCTGGATAATTTCAAGGCATTTAATGACAAATATGGATTTGCCCTGGGTGATGATGTGCTGATGTATACGTCACAAGTGCTTAAGGATGCCACACTATCTATAAATGATGATGATGCATTTATCGGGCATATTGGTGGTGATGACTTTGTCGTAGTTGTTCCATCTGACAAGGCTCAGGCGACTGCTGATGTCATTTCTCGGCAGTTTGATGAGGGAATTATCAAATTTTATAACCCAGAAGATGCGACCGCCAAATGTATACATTCCATTAACCGGCAGGGTGAAAAACAAACGTTTCCTTTGATGTCCATCAGTATGGCTGGTGTTGATCTGTCTCATGGTTGTTATCAGCAATATATAGAAGTGAACGATGCTTGTGCTGAAGTAAAAAAACGAGCCAAAGGAATGCCAGGGAGTGCTTATGCTATGGATCGGCGTAGGAGAAAATAGAAGCGAGAAACGTCCCAAACCTTTTGATTTGGGCGTCATATCCATTTTTTTAATTCTTCATGATCAAAAGCGGATGACATTCTTTCAATTTCTTCTTTCTTGAATCCTTTACTTGATGCTACTTTTCTCCAACCTTTTACAATTCTAGCAATTTTTTGAGTTGTTTCCCTTGCCTGACTGTTATTTAGATCAAAATATTCACAGACACTGAGTGCAGTGTCAATAGATGCTACTGGATTATCAAAATCAATACAGGTTGATAGAATTCTTTCCTTTATATCGACAGGTGTTGGATTCAAGTCATATACTGGAGATAATCGCCAACCACAGAACTCCTGACATAGCGAAAAATGAACATAGATTTTCACGGAAAAATTACACCGTAACTACCAATAATGGCTTTGAACAATCCATATCTTATCTACTTTGATTTATTAGCTATTTATTAATTAAAAAAAATTACCATAAAAAATTGATACGGTCCATAATAAGATATTTGTATGAATCCTTACATATACAACAATATTAGATTCATTCAATATGCTTAATATTAAAGGATTTAAAGCGATCATGCACTATTTTTTACAATTTTAGCATTTTTAATTGACATTATCACGGTATTAATATACAGTACTTTTTATGAATGAGAAAGAATATTTTACAAATCCATCAACAGTTACTCAAAAAAAATATGAAGCCCTCAGAGCATATTTTATTGATGAGCTTCCTGCAAAACAAGTTGCGATTAAATTCGGCTATACATACAGGGCGATGACATCTCTTATAACTGATTTTAGAAAAGCAACAAAAGCTAATCCTAATGAGGAATTGTTTTTTCAATTAAAATCTCCTGGAAGAAAAGTAGTACCTGAAAAAAGTGTTGCTGCATCTATGGTGATTGAATTGAGAAAAAAGTACTTATCTGTTCCCGATATAAAAGTCATTCTCGATGGGAAAGGGGTCGCAATTTCTGAAAAAGATATTTTTCATATCATAAAACGAGAAGGTTTTAGTAGACTACCTAGAAGAACAAATAATCAACGACAGAAACTAATAGAAGTAAACACTATTTTGCCGGAAAAAAGCGTAGAAATAAATTATAAAGCGAGTGATATTTTTACTTCAAATTCTGTTGGTTTACTTTGTTTTTGGCCATATATCATGAAATATAGTATAGGTATAGATAAGGTTATTATTGATTCAAATTATCCAGAGACAAAGGCGATACCCAAATTTGCTTCAATAATGTCTTTTCTCGCTTTAAAGCTCTCGAATGTCAGAAGGTATTCTGCTGATAATATTTGGTGTATGGATAGAGGCTCAGGCTTTTTCTCAAAGCTAAATGTGCTGCCAAAAT
>Ga0272440_1001224_pt1 | contig 21369 bp, 12 predicted proteins | sample SSMMMBAug17_FD_192440 | JGI IMG/M metagenome (GOLD analysis project Ga0272440, IMG submission 192440) | Marine sediment archaeal communities from Little Sippewissett salt marsh, Falmouth, MA, United States - SSM-MMB-Aug17 | ecosystem: Environmental > Aquatic > Marine > Wetlands > Sediment ...
TACTGAGTGGCGTGGATAATTTAATGATAAAAGATACACAGATGACTTTTGAGGAGCTATGATGTCATCTGTGTAATCCTCCCCAAAGCACACTTCTATCAAAATGATCCGGGGAATTCATATGCCCGGCTGTTTTAAAGAATTTCATTATATTTTTCTGAGGAATGCTCTGAAAATAAATTCCCCATTCTAAATTTACATTTTCGGTTCTTGTTTGTAAAGACAAGGCGTGGCTTAACTTATAGCCACGAAACGTATAATTGTAAAAGGGAAACTTATTTGTCAATGGTTCTTTATTTTTCACTTGCAGATTATCAGAAATTATTCAACTATGTAAACAGTTTAAAAATGGATTTTTTTTCACTTAACCCTTTTTGATTCTGTTGGAACTGCATTTCATGAAGTTTATAATATTCACCCTTTTTCTGTAGTAATTCTTCATGTTTGCCAGATTCTTTTATGTCACCACCCACCAATACAATGATTCTATCAACGGATCGGATGGTTGACAGGCGATGAGCAATCATAAAGGTTGTTCGACCTTTCATCAGATTTTCCAAAGCTTTTTGAACAAAATTTTCTGATTCAGTATCTAATGACGATGTAGCTTCATCTAAAATTAAAATGGGTGCATCTTTGATTAAAGCGCGTGCAATACACAATCTCTGTTTTTCGCCACCCGACAATAATCCACCTAATTCTCCGATTGGCGTATCAAATTGTTGTGGAAAGCTTTGTATAAAATCATACGCATATGCTGATTTTGCCGCAGCTATGATATCGTCTTCTGTAGCATTAGGGTTTCCATAAGCAATGTTGTTACGGATGGTGTCATTAAACAGAATTGGATCTTGGGTAACAATGGCAATTTGATCTCTGAGAGATTCGATGGAAACTTTTCGAATATCAATATCATCAATAAGAATGGCGCCATCTGTAATATCAAAAAAACGAGGTATTAGGTTTACCAATGAGCTTTTTCCACCACCACTCATACCAACAATTCCAAGAACTTCTCCCTTTTTGACATGCAAGTTAATATTTTTCAAAACAGTTGTGCGGTCATATTTGAATGAAACATTTTGAAATTTGACATCATGTGTTTTTCCGGAAAGTTCAATGGGGTTATCGCATTCAACAATATCAGAATTTACTTCAATAATATCAAAAATACGATCTGAAGCCGCAAGGCCTTCCTGAAGTGCATTGTTGAATTCACTGAGTTTTCTTGCCGGATCATATAGCATTAATACAGCAGCCATGAATGAAAAAAACGTTCCTGGAGTAGAAGTTCCTGAAACAACACGATAACCACCATACCAAATAATAAAAGCAATTCCCAAACCGGCTAAAAATTCCATTACAGCAGAAGACATCTGACGCGCTACAGCAGCTTTAACTTGCAATTTGAATAGCCGCTCAGTCATTTGAAAAAATCGATTCTTTTCGTAATTTTCCATGCAAAAGGCTTTGACAATTTTGTTTCCTGCAAATGTTTCATGTAAAAAGGAACTGATAAAGGCCATTATCTCTTGAGTTCCTGTACTTACTTTACGAACTTTCCTTCCATATTTTACAAAAGGAATGAGCGCTAAAGGTAAGACAAAAAAAGCAAATGATGCCAGTTGCCAATCACGATAAAAGATAACAACCGTGAGACCAACAATTGTAAAACAGTCTCTTAAAGCACCGGTTACAGCTGTTGAAACCATTGCTTTGACAATATTGACATCATTGGTAATTCGAGAAATCAGTACGCCTGTTTTTTCTTTTTGAAAAAAGGCCATGGGAAGATCCATAATACGGTCATACAAAAGGTTTCTTAACCGGCGGATGATTTCTTCCCCTACAAATGACATTAAATATGATTGACCAACTGTACTAATCGCGCGAAGTAAATATATACCTAATACAGCAATCGGAATAATGGTCAGCATCTGGACATCTTTTTTAAAAAAAATATCATCCAGTACAGGTTTAATTAAAAATGCAGTTGCAGATGTTGTTGCTGCGACAATAATCATCAAAAACATGGCAACAATTAAGCGAAATTTATTGTCCTTGATCATTGCCACTAATTTTTTATGCCGTTCTTTAAGGCGAAATCTTTTTTTCATGGTAGGTAATGTCCAAAATAGTTGTCAACCCTTTGGGTGATACGGTTCATTTCACATTCAAGCTGACAGCGAAGACTTTCTTGCAACACTTCATCAGCATCAGACGGTACATATATAGGTTTGCCATACATCAGCAGGCACCTGGAAAAAGGTCTGGGAATAATAAATCTGTCCCAACTGTTTAAAACGGCCATATGGCTAAAGCTTCCTGTTATTGATATTATTGGATACCCAGTAATTTGCGCCAGTCGAATTATTCCATGTTGAACTTTGCGTCGAGGGCCTTGTGGGCCATCAGGAATCATCACACCAGGCCTGGCTCCGGTTTTAAGGGATTCAACAATCTGATGTAAGGCTTCACGTCCACCACGTGTAGATGATCCCCTTACAGGTTCATGGCCTTGCCGATAAATTACTTGTGCAATTATTTCGCCATCTTTCGATCTGCTGACCATAATTGCAGCATTATATCCTTTGTGCGTGTAGCAGACTGGAAGTATTCTCGAATGCCAGAATGCAAATAAAAATCGTTTGCTGTTCATCAGGGGTGCCACTTCATCCCATCCAATAACATTCATACGAATGGTTGAAAAAAGAGCATCAACAAACCATTTTCCTGTTATTCCAACAATTCGCCATTTTAAATCAGGTCTTAAGTTGTTGACATTAAATGGTTCATTATCCATGAATTTTCCTTTTTTGAATCAGTTGAAAGGCAATATCTGCCGTTCGTTTTGAGGCTCCAGGGCCTCCAAGCCTTTGCCTGACTAATTTTAATTTACGACGAATGCGTAATAAACGATCCGGATTGTCTAAAAGATCGCAAGCGGTTTGGAAGATAATTTCAGGCGTGGCTTCTTCCTGAATTAATTCAGGTACAACTCGCTGCCCTGCAACAAGATTAGCCAGTCCAACATGAGGAACATCAATGATTAGACTTCCCAAAAAATAAGATGCAGGTGACAGTTTGTAAATAATGATCATAGGTGTTTCAGCTAAAGCTGCTTCAAGGGTTGCTGTGCCAGATGCTACAATAAGTAAATCACTTAGATAATAAACATATCGTGCATCATCCTCCAAAATTGAAAATTGGGGTTTATTCTTTCCAGGCATGCTATCCAGAATTGCTTGAATGTGAGTTCGTTGTATTGTAGGTGCTCTAGGAATAAGAAACTGAATATGATCATATCTTCCGGCAAGAATATCAGCTGCTTGAGTCATAATAGGCAGCAAATTCTTGATTTCACCATCGCGACTACCGGGTAACAACCCAATTGTTTTAATGGTGGTGTCATCAATTTTATCCGGTTTTTGAATGGCCTGATGATCTAATAAAGGATTGCCAACATATGTTGCTGGTACGTTATGTTTGTGATAAAAATCTACTTCAAATGGTAAAATAACAGCCATATGATCGACACGTTGTTTAATCTTTTTGACCCGTCCAGAACGCCAGGCCCAAAGTTGAGGGCAAACATAGTACAAAACAGGAATACCCAAATTTTTTGCTGTTTTGGCAACAATCAAATTAAAATCTGGAAAGTCAATTAAAATAAGCAAGTCTGGTTTTTTTTCTCTCAGCATTTGTTTGGCTGTGCTCAGTCCTGAAAAGATGCCACCGCGCTTTGAAAAAACTTCAGTGATACCAACAACTGACAGATCCTTTAAATGAACATAGATTTTTACGCCCGCACTTCTCATTTTGTCGCCACCAACACCAATAAACTGGATGGTTTTGTCCCTATTTTGGATGGCTTTCACCAGACGCTCAGCATGAGCATCTCCAGATGCCTCACCGGCAATAATCATGATGGTTTGTTTCATTAGTATTTACTCATTTCTTCCAATCAGCTCCTTCAAATCATTAACAATAGATTTCATATTTTCTGTCTGATGATTCATGTCTTCAGTAGCTGTTGTTGTCTCAGATGCTTTTTGAGAGCTTTCCTGGATATCTGTATTTATGGTTGAAATCGACTGATTTAACTCTTTTACACGCGTAGTCTGTTCATCAGACGATGCTGCAATTTTATCAATAATATTACTGGTGTCTTTAATAATTTCCATGTTTTCATTATATATTTTCTTGGTGCTTGTTGCCAGTTCTGTACCATTGCTGACAGCCTGCATTGTGTTTTCAATTAAAGTTGTTGTATTACTTGCAGCTTCAGCAGATCGCATGGCAAGATTTCTAACCTCATCAGCAACAACAGCAAATCCAGCACCCGCTTCACCAGCCCTGGCAGCTTCAACAGCAGCATTTAACGCCAATAAATTGGTCTGAAAGGCTATTTCATCGATGGTTTTTATTATTTTTCCAATTTGATTACTATATTTTGAAATTTCATCCATTGCCGCAGATAATTCTTCCATTTGTTTATGAACACGGGCGACAATTTCAGTTGTTGTGTTCATCATACCTTTCGCTTTTCCTGCATCCTGCGTACTATTGCTAATCATATCGACAATATCAGTTAACAGAGTTGATATTTCAGACAAATCACTTGCCTGTTTTTGCATTGTTTCTGAAAGCGTTATATTGTTATCATAGACATGAGCGGAAACATCGGAAACATTATTAGAAGTATCTCTCAAAACGATAACAGCTTTATTAATGATATCAATTACCCATCGATTCGTCAGAAAAGACACAATAACAAAAATAATGGCAATTAAAGATAGTAAAACAACAGATAGCTGAATAATTTTTTGCCAAAAGCGGGAACGAATATTATCGGCTTGTTTCTGGATTTTCTTTTCCAGGTCATCCATATAAACGCCAGTACATAATACCCAGTTCCAGGGTTTGAAATGTTTGACATAAGTTATTTTGTTAACCGGATTCTTTTCCCCTATTTTGGGCCATTTATACCATGAGTACCCTTCACCATTTTTCAAGGCGACATTCAGCTGATCCAGTAAAAGGTATTTTCCATCAGGGTCTTTATAAGTATCGGAACCAATATCAGATCCAATAAGTTTCTCCTTTGGATGTTGGACCATTTTTTTGGTTACTGTGCTGAAAATATAAAAATAATCCTTGTTATCTTTACCATAACGTAAATTATTAATAACGGATTTGATTTGTCTTTGAATATCTTGTTCAGCAGTTTCCATATATACACCTGTCGCAACAATCCAGTTCCAGGGTTTATACAAAGCAACGTAAGAAACTTTTGGTACTGGTTTATCACTTCCAGGTTTAGGCCATGAATAATCTACCATTCCTTCGCCTTTTTCATTTGCGAGATCTGTGTATACTTTAAATAATCGCTTACCTGATGGATCTTTTATGTCAGAAAGATCTGTATTATCCAATGATGGTTTGATGGGGTGCATTACCATTTTACAATTTGTGTCACTGATCCAAAGATAGTTTCCTCCCAGGTATCGCATACTTCGAACTCTATCCATAGCCATTTTCTGACGTTCTTTTTCAGATAATTGAGTAAGGTTTTCATGAACATCTTTTATACTGTTAATGGCTATATCTACTGAAATTTTTAATTCTTTTGCATATAATTGGGCTAATTTTATGGGGTCATGAGAATCTTTATATTTGCTTTCTACGACAGTGAAGGCATTATCCAGCAAACTTTTAATCATTATTTTTCTTTGATCGATCATGCTTGTACGATAATGCTGTATTTCAGATTGTGTGTTTTGAATCATCTGGAAAATGGAAAAAAGACCTGATATTATACCGGATAACAAAACGCCAAATATGACCAATCCGATGAGTTTTTGTTTAAGAGTCATTTCAACCTCCTTTGCATTGAAGAACTATAAGAAATTCTTGGGTTTATCGATTATTTCTGATTTTATTAGATTTTGATATATATAAGCATCGTTTGCATAAAAAATATTCAAATTTTAATTTTCAAAGATCAGTATGAATTTACTTTTTAGTCTGACAAGGAATATTGGTTATAAAAGGTGCACCAATCGTTAGATTGGTATCATCACAATCAAACAATTGATAATGAACGACTTCACTACCAACAATATCAGCACCCGGTCCAGGCGAGAAATGATCGCCATCACGATCCTGGTAGGGATCCTTTTCAAAGATTGATTGAATATTAATAAGTGGTATAGACAGGTTCAAACTTTCATTGATTTTTTCAATAAAAACGTTGGCAAGCATTGCATGGGTTGTATTGCTGGGATGAAATGCATCAAATGAAAATCCGCCACAACCAAAGGTTTTAAAAATTTTATGGCCATTAATTTCCACGCTGTTGGTATACACTTTTTGAAAAATACTAAAAGTATTGACCACAGTAACTTTTCCTGGTGACGCAAGGGATTGAATATGTTTATTAATCTGATCTATTCGTTCATCAACAATCGCTATTTCATTGAGCGATAGCTTATGGGTGTCCGTTAATTGTGAAATAGCAGCATTTGCTGTTAGATTGCTGGATTGAGCGCTAAACGTGCCAGCACTGGCTAAATGGAGAAAAGGCCCAAAACCAATGGATTCACCTTCAGCTAAAGCCGTTATATTGGGATTTGGAAATTGTGCCAGACGTTCAATATCTTCTTTTGAAAAGAAAAATGCTGGACGAGTCATATAAGGTAAGGTTCCAATGAATATATGACTACCTGGAACGGCTTTTAATTGGTTAACAATCTCGGTTAAATTATTTTTAACAGAATTGAGATCATGTTGAGCATCCGTGTTATTGAGATATGCATGTATGTGACTTTCTGTGATTTCTTGTCCATAATTGTTAATCACAGCCCACAAAACATCATTATTACCCGTCCACAGTGTAAATATAATTTTTTTGTCTGGATGTAACCCCGCAACATAAAGAGCAGCCTCTAATTGGGAAACCGGTTTTTTGACTAATGTTGGTATCGGCGACATCAATAAATTCAGAAGTGGATTATCGGTCGTTTTTTCAAACATGAGTTGTTTGATAGTGGAACTGTCAACGCCTAAATTATATGGGATTTCATCAGGACTTTTTCGACTTTTAGTGCCATCTGCTTGTTTGATCAGATAAGGAATGCTCCACTGTAATTCGACTTTTGTTTTAAGCTGATCTGCCAGAAGATGAACAAAACCATTTTTTTGAGTGGGTTCATGAACATTTTGAAGTCCACTTTGTGTACCATTGGTCAAACTGTCACCTAAGTTAATCATCACAAAGGCTGGTTTTGGAGCTTCTTTTCGCATTCCAGCCAGAACCTGAAGTCCAAAAATAGCATCATTGATATCTAACGAACCATCATTATTAATATCACCTTTTATTGCATTACTGGATGATGGTAAAATCCATAAAGAAGCCATTAAAAGAATCAATATTGAACTATAAATCAATTTTTTCATTGTTTAAATCCCTCCTTCGGTAAAACATCTTTTTTTCAAAAAGGAATCGTTTAATTATGATATACAAATGATATTCCGACAATATTACGGCGATAATCATATGGATCTAAAATAGAGTCATTTTTTGTATAGCTGTAATTAAACCAGATTTCCATGTTTTTTTGCAAAAAAGGCTTGGAAATATTACATGACCATTCATATTTGATATCTTTACGTTTATACCCCAATTCATTCCATTGTTCGTGACGTCTCAAAGACATTTCAAAGTTGCTGTTAAATGTCAATGAATTTAATAGTTTTTTAGTCAGGGCTAACTCAATAGCCATTTGTTCATACTGAAAAAGAACATCACTGCGATGATTTTCTTCTGCTGAAAAATCAAGCATTACATTGAGTTGATTTTTCTTAAATTTATAAAAAAAAGTTGAAGATAAATCATGGGTGTGGCCATCTCGGTCACTGTTTTGATCATTATTTTGTATATAGCAGGAATATGTTAATCGGTTCATGAGTCTGTCAGAAATTTCCCACCAAATATATCCTTTCCATTGATGACGCCACAGGTATTTTTTGTTATCAAGCCAATAAGATGATGGTACGTAATTAAAGCCCATACGTATCAAATGCATTCTATAGGTATAAGCAACATCAATAATGGTTCCGGTCATGTCATACTCAGAAAGATCCTGGTGTCTTGTTTGGAAATAGCGGAGTCCTAAGCTGAATCGATGTCGATTTTCTGATCTGAACCAGTATTTTCCAGATAAATAAAGTTGCATCGCACCATCGGATTCATCACCCGAAATCCAGTCAGGAGAAACAATCATAACATTGTCATCGGCCTGGACAGAAAATTTTAGCAAGTAATCAAATTGTTTTTCGCTTGCTTGTTGGACACGAATTGTTTTAAGCCAATCTTCAGCATGTTTTATTAATTCTTGTTTTTTAGCGTACATCAAAACATATTCAAAATGCTGAGCCGATTTATCAAATTTGTATTGTTTATAATAGCAAATGCCACAATAGAACATACTGTTTGGTTTAATTGAAGGGCTACGTTCAGATGCTTTCATCAGATATTTAATGGCTTGATCATATTGATGACATTCAAAAAAGGAAATTCCTGCATAATAAAAGGCCAATATGTTTTTGGTAAGCGGATCATTATCGACAATTGTTGTAAAAAGCTGTGCAGCCTTTTTAAACCGGGATTGCTTAAATGCCAGCCAAGCAAGATCATAATCAATTCCGTCCATCACAGGATTTAATTGAAATGCTTTGTTTAAAAATTTTTTTGCTTTATCCAATTGTTGATCATCAAGATAAACTTTTCCTAAAAAGTAATTGTAGAAAGGGTTATCAGGTTCTAAAAAAATCGCTTTCAACAAATGTTTTTCAGCAGATTGATACGCCTTATCTTCATATGCAAAAATACCCAAATCAAAAAAAGCCTCACCCGGTTGATCCTGGCAGATAGCAACTGAATTGGGTACAAGGCAGCTAAACAATAAATATATCATAAATGCTTTTCGGGAACAGATGGTCATCATAACTAACTTCATTGTTTTGCCAGAATTGCTTTTGCAGGAATAATACCTGTAGCTGCTGCAGAGACAATATTTCCCGCAACACCAGGTCCATCGCCTGCAACGTACATCCCTTTAATTTTTGTTTCCAAATGGTGATTTGTTTTCATTTGAGTTGCAAAGAATTTAATTTCAGGAGCATATAAAAGGGTTTCATCGTTTGAAACACCTGGTATAACCGTATTCAATTTATCAAGCCCCTCAATTAAATTGGTTAATATACGTTCTGGTAGTGCCATTGCAATATCACCACACACAACATTTGTCATGGTGGGTTCAATATAACCTTTTTTAATACGCTGCCAGGTACTTCTGCGGCCTCGCTTCAAATCGCCAAACCGCTGAAGAATAGGTTTTCCACCGCCAATGAGTGTTGCCAAATTTCCAATAGATTCACCATATGCCTGGTTATCTGTTACTGGTTCTGTAAGAATAACCTTTGATAAAAAAGCAAAATTGGTGTTGCTGGATTTTTTATTGTGATAAGCATGGCCATTGACACAGACAAAATGCTTATAATTTTCTAAAGCAACAAATCCACCCTTATTGGTACAAAACGTTCGGGTTTGATCATCATATTTTTGTGTTTGAATAAAAAAAGTTGGATCATAAATAATATCACATAAATCCTGCATAATATCATTATGCACTTCAACTCTGACTCCGGTTTCAATCCCTCTATGGGTTTGTCCGATACCATATTTTTTAGCCACGTGGGTCACCCAGTCTGCACCCACCCGACCAGGAGCCAGGATAACATTTGGCGCATAGTATGTATCTTTTGACGTACAAACTCCCTTGATACAGTTATTCTCAACAATAACATCTTCAACGGTTTCTTCAGTATGAAAATGGACACCACCTGCCGTTACTGCATCTGCCATACCTGAAATATATTGAGGTAATAAGTCACTGCCCAGATGCTTTTGCTTGATAATTAAAAGATCAATACCATTTTTTTTGGCCTGTTTACGAATTCGTTTGGCCTCATCCATATTGGTCGGATAGACAGGGCCATCCATACCAAATCTATTAAAGATTCGTTCAGTTTCGTCAATTAAAGCCATCGCTTCATTAACTGTAAGAAATTGTGTTAAGTCTGTTTTACCTAATTTATGGATATAGTTTAGTTTTCCATCTGAAAAAAGACCGGCTCCACCAATACCACATAAAATATTGCATGGCTTGCATTTTATACACGGATTTTTGTGGCTTACTGGACATTTTCGTTGATGCGGTGCTTTTCCTTTTTCAACTAACAGAATTTTTAAATTTGAATATTCACTAAAATACCAGGCTGAAAAAAGTCCTGCCGGCCCGCCGCCAACAATGATAACATCATATAAATTTTTCATTTGAATTTCAATTTTTTATTTTTATTAACAAAGGGTTATCAACAATTGTTTCATGAAACAATTGTTGATAAGAACGAACAAACACAAATAATATCATAATAAAAAAAAAATAAACAATGAAAGAATGGTTTTAACACAAAAAAATACATTATTAATGTGTTAAAAAATGAATCCTTCTTAATGCCTTCAGTGTAAGAGTGGGTAATACGCATCAAACGCCACAAAAGTTAGATATGATTTTTAAAAAATTCTTAATTAACAAATGGTTAAAGAAAATTATCTATTTAAAGATATAGCCGCGTTTTTATGTCTGAAAAAAGAAACCAAACAAATAAATTCGAAATACAGACATCCTGACGTCTGTAAAAAGGACACGGAGAGCAATCTGCTTCTTTCTAATTTTAATAAATTGTACCACAAATGCTCACCAAAGGGTGTTAAACGAACCTAAGTGGATGAAATTTACGCAATCATAAATTCAAGAAAGCCGTTACGTGTCAGTTTTAATCTGTTGGATTTATATTTATATTAAAATCAGAAACAACTTTTTTCAGATCAACAGCCAGACGATCCAATTTAATAGCTGAGAGATTAATTTCTTTGATACTATTATGATTGTCTTGTGTGGCCTGATTCACACTTTTAATACTTTGGGAAACATCTAATGCCCCAGTGGAAATATTGCTGATATTAAGAGATATTTCATTGGAATCACGAGACAGACTAACCATCAACTGCACTATATTGTGCAAAGAATCATTGGCTGCAAGCGCACTGGATGAAATATCATCTGATACCTTTATTTGCTCATCAACAGATGAAACAATTGTGTCAGATGAAGAATGAATGTTTTTGATCAGTTTTGAAAAAGATTTAATCTCTGTAATTGCCTTGGATACATTTTCCTGAACGCTCGAAATACGCATGGCTATACCTTCAGCAGCAAGATTGCTCTGCTCTGCAAAATCCTGAATATTTTTTGCCAAGACTTGGAAACCTCTTCCGGCATCACCAGCGGCGGATGCTTCTATTGAGGCATTAATGGCAATTAAATTTGTTTTATAGGCTAATCGTTTAATGGTTTGGGTAACGCCACCAATTTCATCGGCTGCCATAGAAAGCTGAAACATTGTATCACCGGTTTTATTGGCCTTATTGACCGCTTCAATAGCCAGTTTTTGTCCATTATATGCATTTTTTCCAATGGCTGCCATGGATGATGACATTGATTTAATGGCGTTTGACATTAAGTCAATGTTGATTGAAACAGTCTCTGTGTTTTCAGAAATTGTTTTAACAGAGAAATTTACATTATCAATTTTTTGAGCAATTATACTGATATTTTCTGTCATGCTTTCAGATGTTTCTGTTACGCTGGTTGTTTGCTCACTTACTTTCTCAGAATGAAGGGATAACTTCCCGGCAATATTGACCATCACTTCAGAAGCATTCATCATCGTTAATGCATGTGAGGTGATTTCTTTGACAATTTTCCTGAATGTCAACACAATTTTATTTATCGCAGTCAATAAGTAGCCTACTTCGTCTTTATTTTTACTTTTCAACATGTTAGAAAGATCACCTTTTGAAACAGCAGATGCAAATTTTATAGTTTTATCAATAGGTTTCTGAATGCTTCTGCTAACAGCCAAACCAATGCCCATGGACACAACAATGCAAATAATAATGGATAAAAAAATAATTCTCAAAATATCATCTAACTCTTGTTGTGAATCCTTTTTGATACGATTTGCGAAGGATATAAATTCATTGACAGGACCTGTTGCCGCCAGACAGTAATGTATCTGATTTGTATTAAGAGGCATGTAATAAATATAGTAGTCAATGCCATTGCGTTGATATCTTTGTTGGCCATTCTTACCTGAAATCATTTCCTTACGAGCAATCTCAGCTAATTCTCCAAACATTGGGTGGCACAGATTTTTATGGTCTTTTAAACAAAACCTGGGATGAGAAATAATATCGCCCTTTTCATTAATAATTAGAGAATAACCTGTTTTTGCGTAAGTTCTTGATTGATGAATTTGTTTGACCAGTTCCCAATCAAAGTCAAAAACAAGCAAATATTTTAATTGGTTTGAATCGTAAACAGGCGAAGTAATACGCAAGACTTCTTTTCCAGACATATTATCTATCATTACACCAAAATTACGAATATTTCCATTTTGGATTCTAAGCGAATCATTAAACCATTGTTCTTTTGATCTGTTTGTTAAATTATGCTGAAAACTTCCATCAAAATGCGATAATAATTCTTCACCTTTTGGTGTTAAAAGTTTGATTTGAGTGATAAGGGGGTACGATTTTTTTTGAATTAAAATAGTTGAAGACTGATAAATGTTATGAATCTCCTTTTTCATAACCTTACTCTCCAATAATTTTTCATCATTAATGAAATGATCAATATTATCGGAAACGCAAATAATCCAATCTCTTGGTTTAAAATAGATATAGGCAGTCAAATATAGATGATTGTTATCATTATAAATAAAAGACTGAATATCATTTTCGTTTTTGTTGATAAGTAACTCAGAATATGCCTTTATATTCTGAACAGTTATATAATTTTTATTGATAAGTTCTGAGTTCGGATGAATAACAATTCTTCCTTCAGAGTTTAGTACAAATGTATTTCCCTGATTACTTATTTTCGAATTGAGTATGGCGTTATTCAGTTTTTCATCTGTTGTAGAAAGACTGACACTGATAGCCCCGATAATTGTTCCTGAATCATTATAAAGTGTTTTATAAATTGAAAAAAATTCCTCATTATTTTTGTAGGTTAACCCTCTGTATTGTCCAGTTTTTATAAGTGCAGTGATCATGGGATTAGGTTTTCCGGAAGAATCAAGAGCTGGAATTAATTCTTCAATGGCTCTTTTTCCATCTGAAGATCGAATATTGGTAGCAACTCTTAATAAATCCATTTTATTGTTGATAATTTGAAAAATTGAGCAGTTTACGCCTATCATTTCTTGAATTTCATCAACAATAGGAGAAAATTGATCTTCATATAAAAAAAATTTATTGATTCGTCGGGTCCCAAAATACAAAACAGGTAATTGAATAGATTTTAATGATTGTGTGTATGGGCAGTAATAAGACCATGGATTAAACTCATTGGTTGAAAGATAGATACTGCCAATTTTATATTGAGATATAAATTCTATAGCATATACCCCCTGATCAAGTTTATCTTTTATCATTTGATAATGAATTTTACATGCTTTTAACAGGCCCTCAATTGTCTGGTGAGCAATTTTTTTGGCTTTTGATATAGCGTTTTTTTCAACATTCGCAAGTCTGTTTAAACTGGGAGATTTTGAAAAACCAGCAACAAGTTCTTCTGCCCTGATGAGAAAAGGATGTATCTTTTCAATATCAGCCACAAGACCTGTACGAATCGATGAATATGCCTGATTTTCGAGGCTGGTATAACTTTTGTTAATGGTCTTTTGAGTAAAAGAATAAAACTTGATGACACTAAAACATCCAATAATTAATACAGGAATAACACAAAGACATACACTGGTAATCATGAGCTTATTTTTTAAGGTAATTTGTAATGTCATGAATTTTTATCCAAATAATATAATAATCCGTTTTGTTTTGAAACAAATAACGAATGATTATTATTTGTCTTTCTTAATTTTAAAAATATTAATCAATGACATTAAGTTATCAGATATATCTGATAACTTAACTGCAGAAGCATTCACTTGTTGAACTTTTGATGCAACATCTTTGGCTGCTTTTCTAACGTCTTTGATATTATTAGTGATATTACTGGCGCCATCAGCAACATTATCTGTTTTAGTGGAAATACTTTTAATGCTTTGAAATAAACCATCCATAATTGAGGCAACATTATTGGTGCGATTATTGGCAGTCGATATATTCGATAAAATGGTATCTGAGATATTGGATTGAATTTCAACGTCCTTGGTAATAATTTCAGTAGATACTAACATTTCTTCTGTGACTGTTGAAACTTCGGCAATGGCGTTAATGGCTTTTAATATATCTTTTTGAACGACGAATATTCGCTCTGCAATATTTTCAGCTGCGCAATTGCTCTGATCTGCAAAATTTTGAATGGCATTGGAAACAACAGCAAATCCTTTTCCAGAATCCCCTGCTGATGCGGCTTCAATAGCAGCATTCAGCGCCAGTAAATTGGTTTTATCAGCAATACGTTTAATCATATTGACCACTTCACCGATTTCATTGGCTGATACACCAAGATTATTAATAATCAGACTGGCATTATTGATAGATGCGCGTGCTTCAGAGGCAATATTCATTCCTTTTGTGGCCGCATTATCAATGGCTGACATTGACATTGACATGGATTCTATGGATTGGGTGATGGCTTGAACTTCAGCAGATATTTCGGTGGATGAACGAGATACATTTTTTATATTTCCACTCATTTCTGTAATAGATGTTGCGATTCGATTAATATTATCTGTCATTTGAGAAGATGCATTGGTAACATTTTCTGATTTTACAAGCATTTGATCTGAATTGTTGGATAAAGCTCCTGAAATATCGACCATTTTTTCCGATGCCACAGATAAATCCTTACTGTTTTGACGAATATCTGTCACAATCGTTGTAAAATTGGAGACAATAATATTAATGGCATCATAAAGTTTTCGAGTTTCATCATTGGATTGTTGCTCTTCAATTTTCGAAAGTTCACCATTGGAAACACGTTCAGCATGTTGTATCAGCTTGCCAATAGGACTTGATACTTGTCTTGAGATTAATATTCCCAGCGCTATTCCTAAAATTATGGCAAGAATTCCAATAACACTGATCAGAATCTTAGTTTTTTTAGCCATGTTATTAATCTGATTTCTGGACTGTTCCATTTCATTCCACCCCATATTTGTTAAATTAACTGAACATGATATAATTTCAGGCGCCAAAGGATATAAGGTTTTATTAATTTCATAATCTAACTTATTGATAACACTGACAAGTCCCTCGAAATTATCCAGATAATCCTCAATCATATAGATAAGTTCTTCAAGTAAATCATCCTGTTCTTTTTCCAACATTATTAAAATTGTATTCAGCCATTTAATGGCCTTTTGTGAATGACTTATTTGATGGGTATACATGAAATGTTTGATCTCAGAAGAGGCATTTAAAAAATCTCCCACTACCTTTGCACACAGGGTAACAATTTTAGGATTTTTTTTGAGTTTAATGATCATTTGATTTAAGAGACTGGCTATTGCGGTTGTCGCTTTTTCCAGGGATTTTTTATTGGATTGCTCAGCTAAAATTCGAATGCTGAATTTTGAAAAATTTTCAATATACATATCAATATTGCGTGTCATATCTTCGAGTATCTCTTTATTCGCAAAAATAAGATTGGCCTGAATTTGTTGGTACAATAGCTGCTTAATTTGTTCGCTGTATTTTTCCGCTTCAAATTTATCTTTTTGCTGTTTCTGATGAATAAACTTTTCAACAGATCGACTAAACAAAAGAATAAAGGATCTTACATCAGTCGTTGATTTCAGAGACACAGCAATATCTTCAGTCACATATTTGACCTGATTTTCAAAAACAATAAACTGATAAATAGAAATCATGACAGCGATAACTGTCAACGAACTGACGATAATATATCCACCGAATATTTTATTTTTTAAAGTATTGAAAATCATAATGACTTCGATCTGCTTGTTAAATAATAAATGTGTTTACCATTGTATTTAATTTTGACGCCAGTTCTGTGAGTTGAACAGCCGATGTTTGAACTCTTTCAGCACTATTGTTTGATAGTCGTGCCAAATCCTTCATAAATTCAATAGTTTCTGTAAAATTTCTTGTTTTTGTTGCCGCATCGCCAGTATTTTTTGACATTTCCTGTACACCAATGGCAGATTCAGCAATTGATGTTGCAATGGTGTTTGTACCATTGTTGACTTGGTTGAGCTGGCTTGAAATATCACTGGATGTTTGCATCTGTTTTTCAATCGTTTTGGAAATATATAAGCTGGATTGATTAATTTCACCTATGATATCAGTAACATTTTCAATAACACTTACAGCATTCTCTGTTTTTGATTGCATGTCTGCTATTCTTTTAGCTATATTTTCAGCAGATTGAGTACTTTGGCTGGCAAATTGTTTGATTTTTTGAGCAACCACTGAAAAGCCTCTACCGGCTTCGCCTGCAGTTGATGCTTCAATAGATGCATTTAACGCAAGCAAATTGGTTTGAACAGCAATACGTTTTATAGCAACAGTAACTTGACTGATTTCTCTGGCTGCTGTTCCTAATAGATTCATATTATCTGATGCGATTGTCGCAAGTTCCATTGCATTAGCAGAAATTTTTTGTCCTTCCTGAACTTTTTTTCCAATGCTATTCATTGAACTGCTCATATCTCCTGTTGAAGTGGTCACATTATTCATATGAATAGCAATATCTTCGGCAGCATTGGAAACATCATGAATATTGGCACTCATTTGTTCAGCTGAAGAAGCAATGGAATTGATATTTTCATGTAACTGATGAATGGCGTCAGTTGCATTTTCACTATAATCAATCAATTTTTCCATACTGGAAATCATCTCACTGGAAAATTCAGACAGGTTTATGGATGAAACATTTAAAACATCTGCATTTTCCATTATTTCCTGGATCATTTCTTGAAGTCGTATCAGAAAATGATTAAACCACCGGGAAAGTTCACCTATTTCATCTGGATTTTCTACAGGTAAACGTTTGGTTAAATTTCCTTCTCCTTCAGCAATATCTTTTAATATACCAGTTACCTTATCCAGTTGAAGCGTAATTGAACGATGAATAATAAAATAAACAGCAGATATACAAATTGAAACAACGATAATGAATAGAATAATATTAAAAAATCGCTGTTGATGATTTCTTTTCAACACCAGTTTAAATTCATTATATAAGGCGTTTGAATTATCATTTGAGAGATTGCTGATTCGCTTTTTTAATTCTTTCGTCAGAACTGACAATTTTGAAGATCTGTCAGAAACATCTTTATTCAGTTCAATGCTTCCTTTTTCAGCTTGTGATATAATAGAGTATACTTTTTCTGCTTCAGTGTTAAATTTTCGATATTCATTGATAAGTTGGCTAAGCTGTAAACTTTTTACATGATTCTTTTTTATAAATGCCTGTATTTTTTGTAAGGACCTTACAACTTCCAAAGCATTTTTTTGGGCAGATTCAACCAGCGCCATCTCACCATTTAAGATCGCGTTGTTATATAGTTTGATTTGTTCATCAAATTTCAACAACGCTGTTTTACTTTGAAAGGCAATGGGCAGTAGATTTTCTGAAATATTCTTTAAGCGAAATTCTGAATGATAGGCATAGATACAACCAATGAGCATTGTCAACAGATATCCAGCAATTAATACCCCAATACTCATCCAGATTTTTTGAACAATAGTAAAAGAAAATTTCATAATGACGTCCTTTATTCATTAATATTTAATGACATCTAAAAATTTATTGGCATCTAAAATAACCATTAATCCCTGGTCAAGCTTACAAGCACCAATTTCAAGTAGATTGAATCTTTTTTGAGCTTTTCCATCCAGGATGTTTCCTTCTTGTTGATGAAACTCAATTTTTTGTTCATCCACTTCAATCATTTGTTCGATCATGTCAACAAGAATACCAAATGATTCTCCAACTTTAGATGTAAATAAAATAATACGTGTGGCATCATTAATGGCTATCGGTTCAAAATTTAATAAGCACCTCAGATCCAAAACAATATGGACATGTCCGCGAACATTGATAAATCCAAGAATTTCTTTTTGGCTGTGATGAATTTTAGTGATAAGGATTTCATCAATAATTTCTTTTATATCCAGGATATCTACCCCAAAAAGATGTTGATCTAACCTGAAAGTGCAAAATTGTTGTTTTCTTCTTGTTTGAAGAGATGACATATTGGTTGTATCTTGTTTTAGGCTCATTTTCATATGCTTTCACCAAAAAATGCTTTTTTAATGCTTTTGTTTAAGCAGTTTATGAATACTGGTGATTAGATTTTTTTTATCTGCTTTTAAATGATAGGCATTAAAACCAGCCTCATATCCTGCCGCTTTGTCCTCAGGCGAATCTAAACTTGTGACAGAAATTGCAGGAATGTGTTTTAATTTTTCATTTTTTCTGATGGTTTTAATCAAAGTTAATCCATCCATTTCCGGCATTTCAATATCAGATATCAGCAAATCAAATGAATTGTTTTGAAGCATTTCAAGTGCAATCGCTCCATTTTCAGCAGTAGTTACATCATAGCCGGCAGAGACCAGTTGCCCTTTAATTAACCTTCTAAAAAATGACGTATCTTCAGCTAACAAAATTTTGAACGATTGATGCTGTAATTGATTCTCTGATACAAAATCTTCTGCAGGAACTATTTCACGAATCGCTTTTTCGACAATTTTAAACAGATCAAGAAATAATGTGATGGTATCATTCATCAAAGAGGTTCCCAAAAGTCCATCTTCCATGAAATCCTGCTTACTTAATGTTAATGGCATATTAATAACGTCTGTAATTCTGGCAATAAGAATGCCCACTGGTATTTTGGTTTGTTTGGGTAGCAGAAGATACATTTTTTTTTCTTCTTCCATTAAGGGAGAAACGTTTAACAAGCTTTCCAGGCGAATAATAAGAGTGGTTTGGCCATTGAGAGATATATATGATTTATCGCCTATTTCCTGAATCTTTTTTGGGGCAATAATTTCAACTCTTCGCAATAAAATTAATGGGATCGCAAATTGCTCTTTTTTTCCGCTTTTAAAAAGCAATACGCGATGTGTATCAGAAGTGTTTTCCAAGTTGCCTTTTTGGAATTTAATTTCAGAATGGCTTGAAAATTTTATTTGAGTATGTTCGGAAATACCATTGACATCGAGAATAAGTGCAACAGCGCCATCGCCCATGATTGTTGTTCCGGAGTATATTTTTAGTGGTTTGACAATTGAATGTAATGGATTAACAACTATTTCCTCAGTGCCAATTATTTCATCAATAATAAGCCCAAAACGTTGATTTCCAATCTTTAAAACAGCAAAAATTAAAACTTTTTGCTGCTGATCATCACTATTTTTTTCACAAAATTTTTTAGATATCTCTTTGTATTTTTGAGATATTTCAAACCGGGTTGATTCTGTAAATTTTTCTGTTCGGATGAGTATTTCATTTAATCTGACCAATGGAAGAAGGTCATTTCTTAATCGAAACACCTCTTGATCACCATCAATTTCAATCATGGTGTAAATATCGTTGTCATATAATGAAACAATTTCTTCAACATTGATTTCTGGAATGGCAAAGCGTTCTTTGTCAACAATAACAATTAATGAGGGGATAATGGCTAAAGTTAATGGTAGTCTTAAATGAATACAGGTTCCCTGTCCTGGTTCAGAAGTCAGGTCAATTGATCCACTCATTTGTTCAACAGCTTCTTTCAGCACATCCATTCCAACGCCTCTACCCGATATTTCAGTTGTTTTTTCAGAAGTTGTGAATCCTGGAAGCATGATTAAATTAAGCAGATCTTTTTCATTCATTCTTGATAATTCATTGTTACTTTTCAGACCAGCTTTTAAAACCTTGTTTTTAATAATATCAGTATTAATTCCTCTTCCATCATCTTCAATTTTAATATTAATTTGTCCGGCTTCGTGATAAGCCTGTATTTTAATATATCCGGTTTCTGACTTTCCTTTTGTTAATCTTTCTTTTGGAGATTCTATCCCATGGTCACATGAATTTCTGATAATGTGAAACATTGGATCAGAGAGAGATTCCAAAATATTTTTATCCAATTCAACGTCATCACCATTGGTAATCATCAGAATGGATTTTTTCATTTTCTTCCCTAAATCTCTGATCATGCGAGGAAGCTTGGAGAACAGGTTGCCAACAGGTTGCATCCTTGTCCGCATAATGGCTTCCTGAAGTTCTGACGTCACGATATCTAACCGTTGAGATATATCCACTTGCCGTGGATTTGATTTGTCAACCTCAAGAAGCTGTTGATTACGAACAAGAACCAATTCTCCGGCGAGATTCATGATTTTATCTAACAGATCGATATTGATTCGAATACTTTCTGATTTAAATTCTTTATTGGTTGATGTCTTTAATTTATCGGGTTTGATTTCTTGTTGAGCAGAATGATCAGGTATTTCTGGAGATTGTTTTTTATGATGTATTTGATTAGGATAATTTTCTTTATGCTGTATTTCTTTTACAGGTTCTAATTTATTTTGAACAAATTCTGCCTCACCTGTTGTTTTTTCAATGCTTTTTTTTGCCCCGGGCAAATCATGTGATGGTTTACTGTTTTTAGAAACAACCAGGATATGTTGTTCAGGGACAAAAAGCATTAAAGATATCTCATCGTGAGTCAGTAATGTTTCATATAAAACTGTAATCGTGAGTTTTTTTTGTTGGATAATACCTGAAAAAGTATCTGATTTATTGTCTAAACGACAATCAAGAATTTTTCCCATACTTTCAAAATCAAAGATAAAGGAAATCGGTGAAATTTTTTTTTTTGATTCCATCACAAACAGATCTGTTTTAATGATAAACAAATGCTGAGATTCAGAAAAATGATATGCTTCCGGAGAGAAACCAAAATCATTTAATTGAGACATTTCTATTTGTTGTTTCTCTGGTATTTGTTTATTAGAGTATGATTTGGTGTTATTTGTTTTCGTCTTTTCTTCAGGAACTGTATTTGTAAATTCTTTTAATTCTTTACTTAACTTTCTAATATCAACATCTTTCAAAGGATCTTCTAATAATTGTCTTAACTGATCAACACCTTTGAGTAAGGTATCAATGTGATGCGTCTGCATTTGAATGTGACCATCACGAACTTTTTGAAGAAGCGCTTCCATGGAATGCGATAGCCTGG
>Ga0272440_1001225_pt1 | contig 21363 bp, 13 predicted proteins | sample SSMMMBAug17_FD_192440 | JGI IMG/M metagenome (GOLD analysis project Ga0272440, IMG submission 192440) | Marine sediment archaeal communities from Little Sippewissett salt marsh, Falmouth, MA, United States - SSM-MMB-Aug17 | ecosystem: Environmental > Aquatic > Marine > Wetlands > Sediment ...
CATGATGAAGGACTACAGATTGATATTTTGATCAGAAAAAAAGGTCAGATTCTAACATTGATTGAATGCAAATTTCAATCCAGTCCTGTTGGAATATCAGTCATATCTGAAGTACAGCGAAAAATACAATTACTCAAGGCACCCAAGTCCTATTCTATTGAGCGTATTCTTATTGCAGCAGGTGAGATTACATCAAGCCTGGAGAAAAATGACTATTTTCATCATACACTGGGTATTGAATCATTATTTGACTAATTGTGATCTTGTGATTCAAGATTAAGCCAATTGGAATAGATCTGCTTTCTGTATCCGGTCATAAAATTCAAAATAAATCCATACCTTATAACTATATCTAATCATGGTTCAAAAAACGAAAAGGAACAAATATTAAATGAGGAACTTATTTTCAGAGCTTTCCGAAGCCAAAAATAGTCACTCATCAAATAAGGGAGCAATCAATGAAAATTCTGGTTTGTGTAAAGCCGATTTTAGAGAATTCTGAGAATATTCAAATCAATTCCCAAGGAAATGGTATACATATGACTCAAAATGCAAAATATCGATTGAACCGTTTTGATGCACATGCTGTTGAAGCAGCAGTTGTTATCAAAGAACAAATACCCGGAACATCAATTGATATTGTAACTGTTGGTCCATCATTTTCAGATACCATCGTGAAGCGGGCGATGGGTATGGGTGCAGATAATGGAATGATTATTCAAATTGAACCTGGATTATATCTTCCTCCATCAACAATATCTGCGCTTTTGGCTAAAATTGCGCGTCAGAGGACATATGATTTCATCTTTTGTGGTATGATGAGTGAAGATGAGATGAATGCCCAAACAGGACAAATGATCGCTGCAAGATTAAATATTCCAGTTATCTCAGGTGTGATTGATGTTCAAATTTCAGATCAACAAATTCAAGTGATTCGAGAACGTGAAGGCGGGGTTCGAGAGCATTTAGTGGTTAATCGCTCGGATATCCAGACAATGTTACTGACAATTCAGGCAGGAATCAATCAGCCAAGATATCCAGGTCTTTCTGCATTATTGAATGCCAATTCAAAAAAATTGTCGATCATTAATGACAAAGAGTTCTTATCAGAAATATCGCAAAGGGACCAGTCTATTAGAGCAATCCACAAAGCAACCAAAACACGGCAGGGCAAATATATTGATGGGGTTATTGATGATAAAGTCAAGCAATTTATTGATATAATGAAAGAAAGGAATGTTCTCATATGAAAACAACGATATTTATTATTGCTGAACAAATAGAAAAAAAGGTGTCATCCATGGCAAAAGAACTGCTTGGATGTGCGTTTGAAATAGAAAAAATAATTCCGGTTTCAGTGCATACCATTTTGATCGGTGATCATCTTGATCATGCAACAGACTATTTTGTAGATAATGGCTGTCAAGTCAAATCAGTTGACTTATCTCCCTTAAAAGCAAGTCCATTAGATATGGCATTGAAAATCATAGAACCTATCATCAACACAGTGCAACCGACAATCATCATCACAGGGCATAACTCGTTTTCAATTGCATTTCTACCGCAATTGGCGATTCATTTGGATGCATCTTGTATTACAGGAGTCAAAAAAATTTTTCAAAAAGACAATCAACTCGTTTTCAGCCGCTACATTTGGAATACAAAATTTGAATCCCAGGTTTATTCTGAAAAAAAAAGGATCGCAATCAGTATTTTGGCAGGTGCTTTCCAAGCAAAACAAATGAACACCGAAAGGCCGGGAAGCAAAATTCAGGTGGAGGTCCCTGATAACCTGACAACACCAATAAAACTTCAATTCATTTCTCGACCGCCTGATACAGAGTCAAACTTTGATGATGCTGATGTTATTGTCGCTGCCGGACAGGGCATTGGTGCGTTGGAAAACATTGAAAAACTAAGGCTGTTTTCAAAATGTTTTAAAAGGTCGAGCATTGCCGGTTCCAGGCCATTAATTGATATGGGATGGCTACCCTATAAATATCAGGTGGGGATAACAGGAAAAACAGTATCACCATTCATTTATATTGCCTGTGGCATATCGGGTTCGAGTCAGCATGTTGCTGGCATGGGAAGTTCTGAATATATTGTTGCCATTAATTCCGACCCGAATGCAGCCATATTTAATGTCTCAGATCTTTGTATTGTGCATGATACAATTGAATTTATGGACAAATGCATGGAAATTATTTGTTTAGCTCTATGAAATGCTTTTATCTGTTGGGAAAAAACATTTGTGCATCATAAACATATAATTTTGAAAAGAATGTTCAATCTATGTAATTGAAGAATTTTTGTTGAGAATTTTTCAAGAAGACTGTAAAATTAAGAAAAAATTTTCAAAAATCATACTGATGGCATTCTGACTCCAAAAAAAGTAAGAGAGCCGACGTATATTATGGCGTTTTCAAGCTCAAAATGACTGAGGCGTAATGAATACTCAAACAATAATTGACTGATTCATTACAGCATACGAATGTTTAACAACATAAACTTCAAAAGAGGAATACAATGCATTATGAAGGCAATATGATCCGCCCTCCCAGTGAAGCCAATAGTATTTTATTACAGGCAACTGTGGGCTGTTCTCATAATAAATGCACATTTTGTGCTGCTTATAAAGGTGAAAGATTCAAAATCAAATCTGATGACATAATTTTACAAGACATCAATTATGCCGCCAAACATTTCAGGTCACACAGGCGGCTATTTATTTGCGATGGTGATGGTATGATTATTCCACAAAAACGATTGGTCTTTATTTTAAAGGAAATTCAGAAAAAGTTACCCTGGATTGAGCGAGTGGGGGTATATGCCAATGCTAAAAGCTTGTCTATGAAATCCTTGGATGAACTGAAAACGCTTCGAAAACTGAACTTACAAATCGCCTATCTAGGGCTAGAATCTGGTGATGATGCTACGTTGAAAAATGTTCGCAAAAAAGGAGATTCCGCATATATAATAGAACAATCATTGAAAGCCAGGCAGGCAGGAATAAAATTATCAATCACTGTCTTATTGGGACTTGCTGGGCGTGAACGATCACAGTTCCATGCAGAAAAAACAGGCATGACCCTTTCTGCAATCGATCCAGAATATGTGGGCGCATTGAGTTTGATGTTAGTTCCTGGGACTCCTATGTATGAAGAACATGAAAAGGGTTCGTTTCAAATGATAAGTCCCATTGATATGTTAAAGGAATTACGTACCATGATCGCCCATACACATCTCACTGATGGTTTATTTCATGCCAATCATGCATCTAATTATTTGCCAATTCGAGCCCGACTTCCTTATGACCAGGCGCGTGTTTTGGCACAAATTGATGATGCCATTAATGGTAAAACAGCCTTAAAACCTGAATTCATGCGTGCATTGTAATCAGAGCACTCATCAGACATTTTTGGATATGGTACTTGCATTTTATCCCAAATGGGTGTAATCAATATTGCCAGTGTACATTAAATGAGTATGCTTAAATATTGTTTATAGTTTATTTGTCGCGTTTAATAATTGAAATTGAACGGAATATGGATTGATCAAATGATTATCTATGAAAAGGAGATTAATTATGAATGACGTCATCAATCAGACCGATACAGATCGTCTTTGTGTGAATACGATCCGATCATTGACGATGGATGCCATCCAAAAAGCCAATTCAGGACATCCGGGAGCGCCAATGGGCCTCGCACCAGCTGGTTATACACTGTGGACCCGATTTTTGAAGCATAGTCCAAAACATACGACATGGCCTGATCGTGACCGCTTTGTTTTATCAGGTGGACATGCCTCAATGCTGTTATATAGCCTATTGCATTTAACAGGTTATGATCTTTCCCTGGATGACATTCAGTCATTTCGTCAACTGGGAAGTAAAACACCTGGGCATCCTGAACTTGGTGTTACAACCGGGGTTGAAACCAGTACTGGCCCATTGGGGCAGGGATTTGCCAATGCGGTTGGTATGGCAATGGCTGAACGATTTCTCGCAGCGTATTTTAATCGTCCCAATTTTTCAATTGTTGATCATTACACCTACGTTATGTGTGGAGATGGAGATTTAATGGAAGGCATCTCCAGTGAATCTGCATCACTTGCGGGCCATTTAGGGTTATCCCGATTAATTTGTCTCTATGATGCTAATCAGATTACCATTGAAGGTGGCACTGATCTTACATTTACTGAAGATGTTGCTTTACGTTTTAAAGCCTGTAACTGGCATGTTCAGGTTGTTGATGATGGAAACGATATTGAAGCAATCGATCATGCGATCCGAACAGCAAAGGAAGAAACTGACAGGCCTTCAATCATTATTATGCGGACAATTATTGCTTATGGCAGCCCCAATAAACAAGGCTGTGCTGATGCACATGGTGCGCCTTTGGGTGAGGAAGAAGTTCGACTGACGAAAGAATGCCTTGAATGCTCACTTGATGAATGTTTTTGTGTTCCTGAAGCTGTTTATTCATCGTGTTCGTGTGTTGAAAATGGAAAACAATGGGTCAATGACTGGCAAGAATTATTTCATCGCTATTCTCAGGAATACCCATCTGAAGCACAGGAATGGGAACTGGTCATGCGTGCACGGTTACCAGAAGATTTTTCAGATATTTTTCCTGATTTTAAAGATTACGAAGGTCAGGATGTCGCCACGCGCACGGCTTCAGGATTGACATTGAATGAAATTGTCAAGTTCTTTCCGACATTAATTGGTGGATCAGCTGATCTGGCACCATCAAACAAAACTTTTTTAACTGGTTTTAAAGAATTTCAAAAAGATTCTTACGATGGACGTAATATTCGATTTGGAGTTAGAGAGCACGCAATGGGCGGCATACTTAATGGTATGGCACTTCACAAAGGAGTTCGTCCTTATGGCGGAACTTTCCTGGTCTTCTCAGATTACTTGCGACCTTCCATGCGAATGGCATCATTGATGAAATTACCGGTTATTTATGTCTTTACCCATGATAGTATCGCTGTCGGAGAGGATGGCCCAACGCATCAACCTGTAGAGCATCTGGCAGCATTGCGCTCAATTCCAGAGCTGACTGTTATTCGTCCGGCGGATGCAACTGAAACTGCACATGCATGGAAAGCTGCCTTAAAAAATCAGGATGGCCCGACTGCATTGATACTCAGTCGTCAAAAATTACCAGTGATTAATCGAGAGACCTATCCATCTGCAAAACAACTGACAAGAGGTGCCTATGTCCTGATTGAAACCAGCAAAGACCCTCAGGCTGTCATTTTGGCATCAGGCTCAGAAGTTGCTATTGCTATCGAAGCTTGTAAAATTTTGACTGAAAAAGACATCTTTGTTCGACTGATCAGTATTCCCAGTTTTGAACTCTTTGAAAAACAGGCTCGGGCGTATATTGATGAAATTCTTTTACCGAATGTATTGCCTTGCGTGGTCGTAGAAGCAGGGTTGTCTATGGGATGGCGTCAATTTGCCGGATCAAAAGCCAGTTTTGTCTGTATGAATAATTTTGGTAAATCAGCACCCGGGCCTATATTACAAAAAAGATATGGGTTTACACCTGAAAATGTTGCTGAATGTGTAATTGATCAGGTGAGAAAACATTCCTGATTTATAAATCACCGTGCGTATGCCACGTAACATCCGCACGGTGACTGATACAGGTACAGGTATGAAAAATCAAGTACGCGTTGTTTTGTGGTCGATACTGCTCTTATTGGTAATAACAATAACCAATCTGAGCGCAGTGAACACACATTGGGAAACAATGAACAGTCCTGTTGACCAGGATCTAAATGCCATTTGGGGAAGATCCCGAATTGATATTTATGCAGTTGGCAATAATGGTGTTATTCTTCATTATGATGGCAATGCCTGGCGAACTCAAATATCATCAGTGCAACACAATTTGCATGCAATATGGGGTAATGAGACTGGTATCTATATTGTTGGTGACAATGGGCTTATTCTAAAACGTGAATATCAAACATGGGAACGTATAGGGACCGATCTTGCTGATCAAGATCTTTTAGATATTTGGGGCATCACTGAACAAGATCTTATCGTCGTTGGAAAAAAAGGCACAATCTTAAAAAACTCCTCAGGTGTTTGGATTAAAATGGCAAGTCGAACCCTTTCGACATTAAATAGTGTCTGGGGGGATGCCACCCCTGCGTATGCCTGTGGTAGTGGTGGTAAGATAATGCGGTTTATGGATAATCAATGGTCTCCCTTAGCAAGTCAGACTTTTAATACATTGAATGCCATGTGGGGGCAATTGGACAACGATTTGTTATTTGCAGTGGGCGACAGTGGCATTATTTTAAAAAAACAGTCCGGAGCATGGTATGAAACCATTGAAGATACTTTTGTAAACTTGCATGCAGTCTGGGGCTTTTCTGATGGCAAAGTGTTTGCAGGAGGATACCATGGTACCATTTTATTTCATGATATTGCCCGCCCAGAATGGAATTCCATGAACACCACTACAACTGATACAATTAAAGATATCTGGGGGACTTCGAGCCAGGATGTGTATGCGGTTGGAGAAAATGGTTTAATTCTTCACTTAAAACAACGCTTGATGATTGAAGGCCCTTTGGAAGTCAATGAAACTGATAAAACAGCATCTTATAAAATCCATCTCGTTTACCCCCTTACAAACAACCTTACTGTATCCCTTGTATCCAGTAATCCGAATCGTATCAAACTTCCTGACCAATTAATCATTCCTGAAGGTATTGTTGAACACTCCTTTGATGTTGAAATAATGGACAACATTCATATTGATGGCAATACTTATGTGACAATGGCTGCTTTCGCTGAGAACTGGTACAGCGGAAGTCTCATGGTGCTAATAAAAGATGATGAAATTAAAAATTTAAAATTGACTGTTCCGGTCATCGCATCTGAAGGTGATGCTGTTTTAGATGATGAAGGCCAAATTTCAATTCCTGGTATATTTCAAGATTCCCTCATTGTTCACTTGACATCCAATAAGACAGATAAAGTCATTGTTCCAGGCTCGGTTGAAATTCCAGCAGGCGAGCAGTTTGTCAATTTTGATTTAACTATTGTAGACAATAACATTATGGATAGCATGGTGCCAGTTCTAATATCTGCATCTGCCCCTGGATGGCAGCCGGTGACATCAACAATTACCATTGCAGATAATGAAGGCGCACAATTAAGTGTCACAGTGATTGAATCAGCTGTTGAAGGGACAGGTTTGATTGATAATTCAGGATGGGTGACATTGGCCAGTATTTTGATCAATGATTTTGAAGTTACTTTGACCTCTGATGATCCTGCACTAGTAGAAATTCCTTACACCCTGGTCGTTCCAGCAGGAAAAACCATTGCCATGTTTGACATGACCATAAAAGACAATGACTGGATTGCTGACCCCAAACCTGTCAAAATTAAAGTTGAGGCCAGAGGATGGTATTCAGATACAGATACTGTCACAATTCAAGATAATGATCCACGTAATTTAATGCTGACTTTACCCATAATTGCCAATGAAAGTGATGGTCATTTAACTCAGGCTGCACAAATTGAAATTCCGGGTATATATGCCTCAGATATTACAATTGAAATTCGTAATGATTCCCCTCAGGCATTAAATGCACCGCGTTATGTCTTGCTTCCAGCTGGAAATAAAAGCACTCATTTTAGTCTTTCAGTGATTGACAACAACGTAATTACCGATGAAGAATTATCCACCCTAACGCTTACCGCTATTTCACCGGGATGGATGACATCAAGCGCAAACATCAACATTCTTGAAAATGAAAAAAAAGAACTTGGGTTATGGGTGGTTGAAACTCCTCATGAAAATGTGGGTAACATTGCTCATGCTGGGACAATATCCATTCCAGGAATATATCATGAAGACCTGACTGTTTATCTTGAAGCTAGCAATACAGACAGTATAAAAATACCAGATCAAATCCAGATCTTAGCCGGCGAAATGTCTCAAACTTTTGATATGACGTTGATTGATGATCAAAAAATTGGTGAAAAGGAATACATCACAATTATCGCCCTCGCTCCAGAATGGAAAGCAGTCACAAAATTAACCCAAGTTATTGATGATGAAAAAAAAGAGCTTCAGTTAACCATTCCATTTGAAGCATCTGAAGGTGATGAACCTTTATTACAGGCAGGAAAAGTCGAAATTCCAGGTATTTATCATCATGATCTGGCAATTTCCTTATCAGTGAACCAAAAGAATCAAGTTGAAATACCTTCCAATCTTTTGCTTCCTGAAGGCAGTACATCTGTTTTGTTTGATATTGCGATCACAGATAATCAAATTATTGATCTTCGTCAGGAAATCACCATTCATGCTTCTGTTATGAAATTAAACAATTGGGCAACAGATCAGGCCCTTATGTATATCAATGATAATGAACCCAGAAATTTATTTTTATACCTGGAACCAGAGGTGACTGAAGGCGCTGGTATTTATCAGAATTTGGGTCAGCTTAGAATTCCAGGAAGCTATATTCACGATTTGACCATATCGCTGACATCAAATAATATTGGTGCAATTCAACCTCCCAGCACAGTGACCATCCCCAAAGGATATACCCAAATATCATTTGATTGTCATGTGCTTGACAACAATGAAATTAATGAAGAAACCAACGTTCAACTCACTGCATACTCATCCGATTGGTCAAAAAGCACTTCAAATATTCGAGTGATTGATGATGAAACATATCAACTGTCATTCCTACTTCCAGATCGCTTTACTGAGGGCAGTGGTTCATACACAAATATTGCATGGGTCGTTTCCGATGGTATTCTTCCAGAAACAATTCCAATCACCCTTGAAAGCATTCCGAGTATTGATATCAGCCTCCCATCACAGATTACCCTGACAAAAGGAACAACAGCCACATCCTTTGATCTGACCATTCATGATAATCTTGCAATAGACAATAACCGATTGATCACCCTGACAGCAACCCCAATTTTTCCTTACACGCAATGGTCTCAAGCCGTCTCACATATCGAAATCATTGACAATGAACCCAAAACAGTTCATTTAGAAATTCCATATTCCTGTAATGAAGGTGCCGGGGCTTTGGAAGACGCTGGGGTTGTCAAAATTTCAGGTTATTTACAAGAACCACTTTCTGTTCAATTAAATGTTGACCCTAAAACTGATATTTCAGTGCCCGAATGGTTGACCATTGCAGCAGGTGAAACACAATCCAGGTTTAATATCACAGTGGGGGATAATTTTCGAATTGAAAATCCACAACATATCACGATTCATGCAACAGTGAATTCACCCCAATGGATAGGCAGTCAGGCAAGTATTATCATTGCTGACAATGATATTTATCAATTGACCTTAACAGTTCCTCAAACTGTATACGAAGGTGAAGGCATGTTGACATCAGGTCGGATTCAGTTGGCTGGTACATTGGCGGAACCACTTCAGTTACAATTGATATCCAGTGATTCTGCCCATGTATCTGTGCCCAACGATATTATCATGCCCCAAAATACAATTCAGACAGATTTTTCATTGACTGTTCATGATAATTATTGGATTTCAGGAGACCAAACCATTTTTATTCATGCTTTTGCGCATGCGTTTCCAACTGCAAGATCTCAAGTCATTGTAGTAGATGATGAAATCCCTAAACTCACCTTATGGATTCCTGATCAGGCATTTGTTGGGGATGGATTGTTATCTCAAGCAGGAATTATCTATCTTGATGGTCTGTATGCCACTGATTTGGAAGTTCGTCTCCTATCAAGTCACTCTGATGTTGTTTCTATCATAGAAAAACATGTATTACCAGCTGGACATAGTTCAATTTTTTTTGATATTTACGTAACAGATAATCTATCAGATCTTTCCAAGTTGGTATCCGTGTCTGTGGATGCGGATCATTTTACTGGGGATAAACAACATATGCGCATAAAAAAGGCCAGCGCACCGATGAATGGTGATTTAAACAATGATGGTCAGATAGATTTGCAAGATGTAATCATTGGCCTTCAAGCAATATCTGGCATTTCAGTCCCCCAACTTTCGGTTCATGGAGATGTTGATCTGGATGGTATTATTGGCTTTCAGGATGTATTAAACATCTTTTCCATGCTCTCAATTTAGAATTTGATGTCCCATATTTGTCCATGCAAAATCTGAAAAAACAAAGTTGGACGATCATATATTACTATCCATTAGATCCCATGTGTCCATTGTGGCGATCTAATGGATATTGTAATTGAACAACAAGCCACACCCATTCATTTTCCAAAGGACGACGCCAAAGACTCTTTATTTCTTTACCATTTTGTTTCTGTCCATTTATGATAATAGATTGAAACAAACCATTCATTTTTGAACGTTCTTCTTTAATAATGTTGAGGAGAGCATCGGCGTGGATAAAAACACCTTTTTTAAGTAATCCGGGTCCAATTTCTTTGATCAAGAGGTTAAATAATTTTATCGTTACTGTGCCATATATCCTTACTGGTGGTTTAGATCCATTGTCAGACATATCCATGTCGTAAGAAATAGTGCTTCTAAAAGGAGAGAACATGCTGTTTTTTCTAAATGCTGCTCCAATAAGGCCTGGCATCGCACCTGAGAGAGCCAGAGAATCTTGATCGTGAATAATGGCTGTATCATAATTATCAACAGGTTTTTGATTAATAAAAGCGGTTTTAATACGATCATCAATATAATGGTTGGAAATACCACAGTTTTTAATCAGGAAGTGTCTTAAGGAGCATCCGGTTTTAATGTTAAGCCTTACGCCTTCTTGCAAAATATAGCTAAAAGGAAACATGCCTGCTGTCAGGATAACAACATGCTTAAAGGACAAAGATGTCATTTATTTACAAAGCTCGCTAATTAATAGTTCATTATCCACAGGTTTATTCACAACGCCATTTGCCCCTTTTTCCAGAAATAATTCAATATTTTCAGAATTGGCAGTATATGCCAAAATACACAATCCATTATGATCAGGATTTTTTCTTATTTCTTCAATGGATTCAATACCATTCATTTCAGGCATAAATTGATCCATAAGAACATAATCATACTGGTTTTCATTAATTTTTTGAATGCTGACGCATCCATTTTCAGCTTCATCAATAATCATTTCATGTTTTTCAAGGAGTTTTTTCACAATAAAGCGATTGATCGCATTATCATCAACAATCAGAATTTTTTTGTTGATTAAGGAGCAGAAGTCTTTTTCTTCATCAAAAGAAAAATTGGCTTCATCAATAATTTTTTGAATGTTTTGGTCTGATACGGGTTTCGACACCACCATTGAAAACAAATATGGATTGTCGTTTTGAGTCAGAGCTTGTGGGTGATTGGTATACGCCACCAATCGCATATTCTTTAATACAGGATGTCGTCTGATTTCTTCGGCCAACTCGAAACCATTTAATTGAGGCATGTCAAGGTCTAATAAAGCCAAGGTAAATGGTGTGTTTTTCTGGATGTTTTCTTTTAGAATTGTCATGGCCTTCGTGCTATCATTGCATACAGAAAAATGAACGTTCATTTTTTTAAATTGATGCGATATAATCTCAAGTAAACTGGCGTTGTCATCAACAACAAGTATATGAGCCTGTTGAGGCGTTGTTCGTTTTTCATGGACATCCGATGCTTGAAGTTGAATGTCAAAATAAAACATTGTGCCCTGTCCCAGATTGCTCTCTACATGAATTTTCCCACCCATTAATTCGACAATTTCTTTGGATATGGCGAGCCCCAGGCCTGTACCACCATATTTTGATGCAACCCCACTATTCTCTTGAGAAAATGGTTGAAATAACTTGGAAAGATTTTCTTGTGCAATACCAACACCCGTGTCTTTTATTGAAAACCTGATAATATATGTGGACTTTTCAACTGATATTTTTTTGACAATAAAAGAGATTGTGCCTGTTTCAGTAAACTTAGCCGCATTGCCCAAAAGATTAATTAATATCTGTCTCAACCGATTGGGATCTCCCATCATTGTTTCTGGTAGACTCGTATCCCACTCAAAAACATATTGTGTATTTTCAGAAAGTTTGGGTTCAATGAGTTTTCCGATATCAGCACCTAATGTTTTTAAAGAAAAAGAAACGTTTTCCAACTCCATTTTTTGTTTTTCTAGCTTTGCCATATCCAGAATATTATTAATTAGATCAAGAAGATACGTGCAGTTTCGACGAATTGTTTCGAGATATTCTTTTGTTTGATCAGAATGTTCACTTTCGAGTAAGATATCAGAAAAGCCAAGTATTGCGCCAATTGGTGTTCTAATATCGTGGGCCATCACATTTAAATAGTTATTTTTTAAATCAGCGAGCTGTTTAAACTTTTCAATTTCAAAAAGCAACTGATCTTGAGATTCTTTTAACGCATCAGTCATCGTATTAAATGCCTGAGAAAAGTCCCCCATAAAATCAACACGTTGATTAAAATCACCTTTGGCAATTTGTTGGGTTTGCCATGTCAGATGGCTAAGACTTGAATGGATTTGTTTGAATGGAGATGCCAAAAAGTTATTTTTTGGCATCCGAACATCAAGATTTCCTTTGGCCAATGGCACGATAGACTGTTTAATTTCGGCAAATTGACCAATCAAGCCATTTATCATTTGTGATAGTTGCTTGATTTCGTCGTTTGTATCGTTCTCACAATCAATTTTTTTGGGTACCTGACCTTTTAATAAATAGTAAACCGATTCGGTAATTCGATCAATTCGGTTTATTTCTGCTTGATTCACTATATTCTCCTGGTTACGTATTTAACAGACAAGTTCATCTTATGCCATTTAGATAGTTCAGTGAAGCTCTTCACATAAATTACACCATCTCATTATGCATATAAGTAGGCGATCATAAGTTTTCGGGTAGAAAAAAGTTCGTGCAACTGAAAATGTTCGACCCCTGGGGTTGAGCATTTTCAGTTGCACGAACTTTTTCTACCCGAAAACTTATGACCGCTTACTTAACTGTTCATTTTTTTTCTTTTACGCAATTAATTTTTCCGTCCTAAAATAGCTCAAGTGTAACTAAGGAAAGCTCTGAAAATAAGTTCCTCATTAAATGAATGTTCATTCAGTTTTTTGAACCATGATTACACTGAAGAAGATGAATAAGATGAATTTAAAGTGTCTTTATTTCATCTTATTCATCTTCTTCAGTGTAATCATGGTTCAGAAACGAATCCACAAATATTGAATAATGAGGAACTTATTTTCAGAGCTTTCCTAAGAATTGCCGGTGAATCCTACTTAAAAAAAAAATAGATTCGTGATTATTGTAGCGCTGGCTTTTTTGGGTTACACTCAAATAGCATATCAGGAAGAAATATGGTTTAAGGCTCCAAAAGCAGTAGCAATAGCAACACCAGAACCACAATTATATCTCATCCAATGATTATGTGCAAGAATACTTCCTGTAGCATACAGGTGTTCATACACAACTTTTTTGTTCTTATCTATGGGCCTGAAGGTCTGATCAATCTCTATTCCTGCCTGATGAATGCCATGACCGCCAGTATCAAAAAAATTCTTTTGATGCCATTCACTTCGGCTTTCAGGTTGATAGACAGGTAATTGAAACAATGGCTCAGTAATTTTGGTTCTGCTGGCAAGCAATCCTTTGCCCATAAACCGACCGGATGCCAGAATAATATTTTTTGCAAAGATTGTCTGGTTTTCAGCATGCACAACAAACCCATATTTGCCATCGGGTTCAATTTGAGTCACAATTTTTTGATACAGCTTGGCACCTTTTTCTGTGAGACCATGTGTTAAAGCATTTTGAATCCGAACCCCGTGCATGGACAATGGTAATGTCGGAATTTCAAACACGGGTTTATCCAGCATTTTCTCCAAATTTTTACAAACGTCATGATGATAAAAAGCGCCCAGCATGGCGGGAAATCCAACACAGTCAACACGTTGTGCGCGTGGCATCAATAATTCAACCAGTGCTTCCTGAACTGAAATTGACTCCAAAGCATTTGCCATATGATTTGTAAAAACCTCTCCTGAAGTATGAGGAAATGTGATTCGAGCTGTTTCAAGCTCAGGCCAGGACGCTTTCATGGTTTCCTGAATTTGTCTTGCACTGAATCCTTTTAAGCCTTCAATGTCTACCAAAAGGGCTTTCTGATGTTTTATCATTGCATTGATGCCATTCCATACCTTTTCTGGTACAGCATGTGTCAATTTTTGAGTGCCAATAGGTGTTATCGCCTGAATGTTCTTATTGGGAATATAGTGATAATGAACACCGAGGTTTTTCAAAAATTGAATCCAGGAACCAAACCCTTGGAGTAATTGGTCTTTGGTTAAAAACGCATAAGGATGATTCGGATTCTCCTGACACAACTGTTGAATGGCATCCCAGGGATTTTCCCATGTCTTGTTCTCCTGAATTGGATATGTTCCCATGATATCAAAAAAACCACTGTAAAACTGAAGTGGACATCCACGACCGATTTGAATGGTTTTTAAGCCCTGTTCCAATGAAAAAAATGTGGAAGACATTCCAGCCAGACCTGAACCAACAATCAGGACATCACAGTAATCGGTTGATAAACTCATGATTGGACCTCCTCTGGTAATATATATCCATCAAGATTGAGAAAACCACAATGAATGGCCTCCTGGAGCTCTGATTGAATCATGGGATTGTCCCATAACAAGGGACGTTGACCCCGCCATCGCTCTTGAAGAAATCGTTTGAGTTGGACAACAGCGTCCCTACCTGAAATATCTCCACGATCCACCATATGTGACGAAATTCTTGCACTACAATATGTTCCTTGACAGGGACCTTTTCCCACTCGACTACGTATCCCAATGCCTATCAGATCGGTATTTCCATGTTTACTCTGCATATTTGAAATGATGTGATCAATGGCAGTTTTTGGAATCATTTCGCATTCACACAACATAATGTCTTGGCTGGGATGATGATGCATCCATTCCTGGGGGGTCATCCCCGGTTCAGTCCATCGGCCGTCTGTTGTGGAGGGCATCGGAGTAATATGTGTTTTGCAGGGTTCGGATATACCCAAGCGGTCGCATACCATGTTTGCTGTTTTTTCAGCCATGAGTCGATAGGTGGTCAATTTACCGCCAGTAATTGTTGTCATGTTTTGGACACCATGTTCAGCATGATCAATCAATGCAAAACCTCGACTGACATTGCGGTCATCTGAAGCGCCGGGTTGACTGATTAATGGTCTAACCCCACAGTAAGCTCGGATATAGCGTGTGCTTTCAAGAGCAGGCACCATCACTGCACCTTCTTTGACAATGGAATCAATTTCCTTAACAGTGGGCCAGATATCATCAGGATCAGATATTCTTACCGAAGTGGTACCAATAATGGAAACAGCCTTCCCTGGCACAAGAATATCAGCATCTGCAGCCTGTCGCAGACGATTGATTACCCGATGACTCAAACGTTTTTGTGTGACCAGCAATGTTCCCTTTGAAAACAAGACTTCAAGGGGCAAATCTGCCATCTTTGTGATACGACCCGCCCATGAGCCGGATGCATTAATGACCCAATCTGCTTGAATGTCAAAAGTTTCATTGGTTTGTGAATTTTTTAAATGAACAGTTTCAATTTTATTGTTGCGAATATCAAATCCGACAACCTCAGAAAATCGTAAATATGAACTCCCCAATTGCCGTGCGTGTGCCACATTATCAAGAGAGAGCATGAATGGATCAACTGATGCATCAGGGACTTCATAAACAGCAATAGTACGCGGCGAAATATTGGGCTCCATTTCTATGGCATCTTTAACATCAATTTCTTTGGCAGTAATACCACAGTGCTTACATCGCCCTGAAAAATCAGCAATATATTGTTCATCATCTCCTTCAACAGCTATAAATAAACCATTGGTGGCTTCCACACATTGGGGTGAGATTTGTTTAATAATTTTGCCCTCATCTGCACATTCTATGGCCGCTTCACTGTCTGTTGCCACGTATCGTGCGCCACTATGCAACAAACCATGATTTCCGCCTGATGCTCCGGCATTGATATCTTTTTTATCAACCAATATGCATTGAAGCCCACGCAGAGCTAAATCACGAATAATACCTGCGCCGGTTGCGCCAGCGCCGATAATGAGAACTTGCGTTTTCAATTGTTTTTCTCCTTCGGACAAATGTGTCCATTGTAAACGTTGATTATTTTTCCAATGCGTTTAATACAGCTTTTGTAATCATGCCCTGTTGATCTGGAGACAAATATGGATGCATTGGCAAACTCATTATTCTTTGGCTGACCGCTTCAGAAACCGGAAATGTTTGATTTGTCATATTCTTGAATGCCGGTTGTTGATGAATTGGAATGGGATAATAAATGGCTGTCGGAATATCCTGATTCTTTAACTCATTCTGCACGTGTTGACGTTGTTCTGAATTATCCACTTGAATAGAATACTGAGCCCAACTGCTCTGGCAATGTGAAGGGATAGATGGTGTTATGAGTGATGAATGCTCTTTCAAAAGATTTGAGTAAAGATCTGCGACACGCCGGCGTTCGATTAATTCATCAGGAAAAATGGCAAATTTTTCCAAAAGAATTGCTGCCTGCATGGTGTCAAGACGGCCATTTATTCCAATATGAATATGTTCATAACGCTGGCGTCCCTGTCCATGGAGCATAAGTGATTTGATCTTTTCAGCATGAGTATTGTCATTCGTGAAACACATTCCACCATCGCCATACCCACCTAGGGGCTTTGCAGGAAAAAAAGAAGTACAGGATATATCTGCCAAAGAACAGGCACGATGATCATGATATGTCGCTCCAAATGATTGTGCGGCATCTTCTATGACAAAAAGATTGTACTTTTGGGCAATATGATTGATTGTATCATATTCTGCCGGCAGACCAAATAAATCTACAGCAATAATTCCCCGAAGATGATTGGATTCTTTCTTACAACGTATAATTGTCTCTTCAATTGCCAGAGGATCGATATTGTATGTTTCAGGATTGATATCCACAAATACAGGGGTTGCCCCAAGAAGACAAATGACTTCGACTGTTGAAATAAATGTAAATGGTGTTGTGATAATCGTATCACCCGGTCCAACATCGTAACACATCAGTGCCAATAATAAGGCATCAGTACCTGATGATACAGCAATCGCATGTTTAAAGTTAACATAGTCTGCAAGCTTACTCTCAAGTTCTGAAATTTCAGGCCCCATGATGTATTGGCCATGATCCAGTACTTGATTCAAACGAGCTGAAATTTTGTTTCTGATTATTTTTTGTTGTGATTTTAAGTCAATAAATTGCATGTTTTACGCTTTCATAAAAAATTAATATTTACCTTTGGTTCGGAGATCCCTGGATATCCCCAATTTTTTCAGTAAAAGAATATCAGATTTTTTGACATTATCAAGCGATAAATTCAATTCCTTTGTCATTCTTTAAATTAAATCGGGTTTTAATGGCCATTTTCAAATTTTGTAAAGAAACTTTTTGCTGATCCTCATTTGTTTGCAAACTCAATATATGATTATAATTTTATCATATTTTTTACTGTAACACGAGCTTCGGCGCTTGTTTGTAAAATACTTGAACATCGAGTGTAACGAATTTATTCTTATTATTAAATAGATACTTGATTGTAAACAGTATAAAACTCATTCAACCTCAACAAATCAGATAGTTTGAATTACAAATTATTTTTTTTAATTTTATATATAGATTTAGATATAATAATCAAATAATTAAATAAGAAGTAAAAGTAAATAATACTTAAATATTTTCAAACTTACTATTGATATATTTTTAAAGCTGGTATATAATAGAAAAAAATACAAAAACAAGACTGTACAGTATCATATGTATTCTAATTTAATAGGAATACCGAAATATGATATTTTTTTTGTTGTTCTACAGTTTGACTTAAATGGGAACATTCTTTTAAGTCTGTGAAACATAAATCTGGATAAGCCCACCCACTGGCATAAAACAGATCGGGTTTTTGGGGCGAGTTCACACAAAGGAGGTTATTTATGGCAAAAGGAGATTATAGTATCCGATTTGATGCGGATCATCTGCGGGATATGATTTCAGAAGGTAAAACAGCCAGGGAAATCATGAAAGCCTGTAAAATATCAAATTATACCCTGCGAGAGCACCTGGTATTACTTCAGGAAAAAGATAAAAAAATCTATGTGATCGAAGGGCTTTTTAATGAACGGCATAAAGATGATAAAAAACCAATCCCTAAAGAAGGGGTGATCTTTTCAAATAAAATGCTTGAAAATACAGATTTTAAATCAGGTGATGCATTTGAGATGATCGTTGACGATGATCAGATCATTTTGAAAAAACTTCCAAATGATGTTGACTAACAGTTAGTAAGGAGGCTTTTGTATGAGTGAACAATATACAGCTGAAACTTTCAGGACAACCGCAACCTGGAAAAATTTGGATAACAAAGTCATGAAATATGATATTCACCCCTGGGTATTCTTTGTTGGCGCGGGTTTAATTATTCTAGGGGTTTTATTTACATTGATTGCTGGCGATTTCGCTAAAACATTATTTTCAAATATTCAGGCATGGATTTCCAATTATACTGGATGGTTTTTTGTATTGGTAATGAATGTTGTGTTGTTTTTCTGTATTGGTTTACTGTTTTCAAAGTTTGGCCGGCTTCGCATTGGGGGAGCGGATGCTGAACCCGAGTTTTCAACAGTTGGATGGTTTGCCATGTTGTTCAGTGCCGGAATGGGCATTGGGATTCTGTTTTATGGCGTGGCTGAACCGATGTTTCACTATGTTGCCAACCCTTTATCTGAACCGGGCTCCATTAAAAGTGCTGAAATGGCCATGACATTAACATTTTTACATTGGGGGCTTCATCCCTGGGCAATCTACGCTATTGTTGGACTGGGCCTGGCTTTTTTTGGATTTTCTGAAAATCTTCCTTTATCCATTCGAAATGTCTTCTATCCTTTATTGGGGAATCGCATTTATGGATGGATTGGCAATTTAATTGACATTCTGGCCACTGTTGCCTGTTTGTATGGTGTGGCAACATCATTGGGATTAGGTGTTCAACAGGTCAATGCAGGCCTGTCTCATTTATTTGGTATTCCACAAGAAACATGGGTTCAGGTGTTGTTAATCATTGGGATTACAGCAATTGCGACATGGTCTGTTGTTCGTGGTCTCGAAAGTGGTATTAAGGTTTTGAGTGAGCTGAATATGGCTTTTGCCATTCTATTGATGGTTTTTGTTTTTATTCTCGGTCCGACCTTGTTTGTTTTAAATGGATTTATCGAAAATGTCGGTAATTATATAACCAATCTTATTGGGATTGCAACTTGGAACGAAACTTACACTAATGACAATTGGCAAAATAACTGGACAATTTTTTATTGGGGATGGTGGATTGCCTGGTCGCCATTTGTGGGAATGTTTATCGCACGCGTTTCCTATGGTCGCCAAATTCGGGAATATTTACTTGGAGTTCTATTTGTGCCTGTTTTACTGACTTTTGTTTGGATGACTGTCTTTGGAAATAGTGCCATATATATTGAACGATTTGGCGCCGGTGGCCTGGCAAAAGCAGTTCAAGAAAACATTCCAGTATCCTTATTTGTATTTCTGGAAAATTTTCCTTTGAGTACAATAACATCCATTCTTGCAATCATTGTTGTTATTTCATTTTTTGTTACATCATCGGACTCGGGTTCAATGGTTATCGATATCATTACAGCGGGAGGCAACCCAGATCCACCGACACCACAGCGTTTGTTTTGGGCTATCACTGAAGGGACTGTGGCGGCAGTGCTACTTCTGGGAGGAGGACTGGTGGCTTTGCAAACAGCGGCGATTACCACTGGCTTACCATTTGCTGTCGTTGTCATGATGATGTGCTGGTCCATTTATAAAGGTTTAGGTGATTATGTCAAAAAATATGGATGGGATGCTTGATCTAAGCAAAGACTACAGGAGGATTTTTTATGAAAAGTAAACATATAGTAAATTTTGTAAGCATTGCAATCATTTTACAAATGCTTTTGGTTGCACAGAGTTTCGGAAAATCATCCATTGTGCGTCTTGCATATGTAGAATGGTCATCAGAAATTGCCAGCACGCACTTGGTTCAGGCAATCATTCAGGAAAAAATGGGTAAAATTTGTCATATTATACCGATGGAAGCTGACGAAATGTGGGAAGCTGTTGCCAAAGGCACTGTGGATGCCATGGTATCAGCATGGTTGCCTGAAACTCAACGAATACTTTACAAAAAGTATAAAACCCAGGTGGACAATCTTGGCCCCAATTTAGACAATGCCAGAGTGGGTCTGGTGGTTCCCAATATCACAGTGGGACGTCAAACAATGGGAACAGGACTAAGAAACAAACCTTATATCACAACCAATAGTATTAGCGAGTTGCCCGAATATGTTCGAGAGTTCAAAGGCAAAATTATTGGCATTGATCCAGCAGCAGGTATTATGGAACGTTCACGTGAAGCAATCAAGGTTTATGGCTTGAATCAATATCGCCTTATCAGTGGCAGTGAGGTTTCCATGACCGCAGAATTATCCAATGCAATTAGAAAACAACGATGGATCGTTGTTACCGGATGGATCCCCCATTGGATGTTTGGCCGATGGAATTTAAAATTTTTGGAAGATCCTAAACAAGTTTTTGGAAGCAAAGAGTCGATATCCACCATTGCAAGAAAAGGCCTTCAAAAGGACATGCCGGTGGTTTATCGATTTTTGGATCGATTCAACTGGAATGCAAAGGAAATGGATCAATTGATGGTATGGATCAAGGATGATGATGGCATGTATCCATATGAAAAAGCATTGCGGTGGATCCGGTATAATCAGGATCAGGTAAATTCCTGGCTTCATTAACAAGGCTGATGTATTGAGGACATTTAGTTAGATATCAATAAAAAAAAGTCGCCTATGTTCGCCGACAGCCGGCATTCGGCATGAATATCGGGCATCATCAAGCAAAACAAATAAAGCGGATCACATTTTCCCTTGTGATCCGCTTTATTTATTTATTTCTAATAAAAAAAGATTGTTTTTCATATGTTATGTTTTAAATTTTCTGAGGTATTTTTAGGAAAAGAACTCGTCAGAGCTTTCCTTCGATGATATTTGAAATAGAAGAAACGATCTGTTTATTAAAAGCTGGTCTTTTCAGATATAAAATGTTAGGAATAATCAAAAAATAAGTTCCTCATTTAATAATTGCTCATTTTGTTTTTGAACCATGATTACACTGAAGCAGATGAATAAGATGAAATAAAGACACTTTTAATTCATCTTATTCATCTGCTT
>Ga0272440_1001226_pt1 | contig 21352 bp, 16 predicted proteins | sample SSMMMBAug17_FD_192440 | JGI IMG/M metagenome (GOLD analysis project Ga0272440, IMG submission 192440) | Marine sediment archaeal communities from Little Sippewissett salt marsh, Falmouth, MA, United States - SSM-MMB-Aug17 | ecosystem: Environmental > Aquatic > Marine > Wetlands > Sediment ...
AAATATTCTTCTGGCATATTTCCTGGGAATGTGTTCATTTATTGCGGTTTCAAAAAATATTCAGACCGCTTCAGGACTTGGATTTGCAGTTATTTTTGTGCTCGCAATTACCAGTCCACTGAACTGACTTATTTATCATGGATTGCTGGCACCGGGTGCACTCTCATGGCTGGGGTTGCCTGATATTGATTTGAGTTTTTTAAAATATATCACATTTATTGCTGTCATTGCCGCATTGGTTCAGGCGGTTGAGATGATCATTGATAAATTTTCACCCGTGCTTTATGCCAGTCTGGGCGTATTCCTGCCTCTTATTGCAGTAAACTGTGCAATTCTCGGAACATCACTGTTTATGGTTGAAAGAAATTACACTTTCATCGAATCCATTGTGTTTGGTGCAGGTTCAGGGACGGGGTGGATGCTGGCAATTGTTTCAATGGCAGCCATTCGAAAAAAATTGGCCTATGCGGATGTGCCTAAAAATCTTGATGGCTTTGGCATTACCATGATCGTTGCCGGATTGATGGCCATGACATTTATGATGTTTTCAGGGATAACTTTATAAAGAATGCTCGAATAATTAAATGCCCATTTTTAAAATTGTTCTTGTTTCGTTTCAGAACTTATAATGAATCATTTTTTTTTATCTTGCAAAATATTTGTATTTAGGATGTAAAAAATTTCTATGCTTGAAGAGTTTAAGAATAAATAATTGAATGCAATAAGCGTATGAAAAATATTCAATTAAATCATGCCGCACATAAAGCCAGTTCAATGAAGTACCCTTTATGCTTTTTGGCAAATGATATTGATATTCCAATGAATATAGGTAGTTTCTTTAGAATTGCAGATGCTCTTGGCGTAGAAAAAATATATCTAAGTGGTAGCTCAATTGTACCGCCAAATCCAAAGATAAAAAAAACATCCAGGTCAACAGAAAAATATGTTCCTTACTCATATAATAAGGATGCAATGTCTATTGTAAAAAAGTTGAAAAGTTCTGGTTACAAAATAATAAGTCTTGAAATTACATCAAGCAGTATAGATATAGAAGGTTTATCTGTTTCAAAAGACGACAGGATTTGTTTAATACTTGGGTCAGAAAACATAGGTATTTGCAAGAACCTATTAGATGTTTCTGACACAACAATACACATTCCAATGCTTGGAGTAAATTCTTCCATGAATGTTGCAACAGCTTGCTCAATAGCAACGTATGAAATAACAAGAAAGTATCAAAATGAATCTTAGACCTAAAATGGAAGAACAATATAAAAAAGGTAACGATGTAATAAATTTTGTTGTATACAATAGTACAACTCGTGCAGGTGAAGATGAAGTACTCCAGCATAAAATTTTGGGAAAAATAGAAACGTCCCATATCACACTACACCCTGATGGAACGGTTAACTTTCGCATTAAGCGCAGTAAAACGGCATTGGAAACAGCCGTTCGAAGTGATTTAAATGGTTACACACCAATAATGTCAGAAAGACTTAAGAAATTTATCATAAAGGTTCGACCCAAATTATCATGATGTGCTTCTTTAGTAATTGGAGTTACGAAGTATGCGGCACAAAAACACTTTTAACTATAAGAATTGTCGTCGTATATTTTCGTATAAGATTAAATCAAGCAAGAGGAGATAGACATTGATTTACTTAATCAGCTTACTGGTGTTTTCAATTGTTATCTGTATTCTTGTAACAGTATTGCTGTTCGTAGAGACCAGGGTAACATCAACAGGTGAACATAAAGTTGTTATTAATGGTGACACAGAGGAACCACTAAATATTTCAGGTACCCCCTCCCTGTTATCTGCACTATCCAACAATAAAATATTTTTGCCATCAGCCTGTGGTGGTTCAGGTTCCTGCGGCATGTGTAAATGTGTTGTTAATGAAGGTGGGGGAGCGATTCTTCCTACAGAAATTGCACATCTTTCCAGGCAGGATAAGCAGCAAAACAGACGCCTTTCCTGCCAGTTAAAAGTAAAAGATAATTTATCAATCCAGATTCCTGAATCCATTTTTGGAATAAAAAAGGTAAATGCAACGGTTGTTTCAAACAATAATGTCGCAACATTTATTAAAGAGTTGGTTTTAGAACCCGAAGTGCCCATTGATTTCAAAGCTGGCGCATATATGCAAATAGATGTGCCTGAATATGATATCCGCTTTAAAGACTTTAATATTGAAAGTAAATATATCAGCGAATGGAAAAAATTTAAACTATTGGATCTGGCAGCAAAAGGAATAAAACCAGGATTTAGAGCATATTCTCTTGCCAATCCTCCCCATGAAGCAAATATTTTAAAATTTAATATTCGAATTGCAACACCACCGCCGGGTACTGAAGATATTCCGCCTGGCTTTGGATCATCCTATGTATTTGGTTTAAAAGCCGGTGATTCTGTTTCTGTCAGTGGTCCCTATGGTGATTTCATGGCCAGAGATACAGAGAATGAAATGTGTTTTATTGGCGGTGGTGCTGGGATGGCACCTTTGAGAAGTCATATACTCAATCAATTGGATGGGATCAATACCCGGCGAAGAATTTCATTCTGGTATGGTGCCAGATCCAAAAAAGAAATGTTTTATGATGACGATTTTAAGAATTTAGAAAATTGCTATCAGAATTTTTCATATCATGTTTCCCTTTCCAATCCTGAAGAAACAGATAACTGGTCAGGTCCAACCGGCTTTATCCATATACATTTACATGATTCTTATTTAAAAGAACATGAAGATCCCACTGAAATTGAATATTATCTATGTGGGCCGCCACCCATGATTGATGCGGTTATTGCAACATTATATGATCTGGGAGTTGAAGATGACATGATTTATTATGATAAATTCTAACGAACTGATATTTTGTAGGAAAGAAATCGCTTCAGATGAGTATTTTAACTAAAAAAAAAATTTGTATGCAGTCAATTCTTATTGTTTTTATCGTTTTAGTATTGATGAATATTTCCTGTGATGAACAAACGAAACTTATAAATCAAGCTAAGAACCAGGGACATCCTAAATCTGACACCTCTCAAAACACTTCTTCTCAACATCTTCATAATATAAAAATCGTTAAACTTGATCCCTTTATCATCCCTGATAAGCAAGATATAAATACCAATGTGACAAATTCAGAAGAATCAAAAAACATTAGTATGATTCCTACACCAAGGCCTGATAGAAAAAAATGGCGGATTGCTTATCTTGTGGGGGGAAACTATTTAAACATGGTGCACTGATGAGCGTGGATAATGATTCTGAAAAACGTGGACGTGGAATTTAAAGGGAAATATATTTTTGAGCATTCCCTAGCTGAGATTTTTTAGATAATTGCTGGCTTCAGGTGGAACAGATGTCAAATTGACACGAAAAGCCGGTTGATCCAACTGATTCATTTCTTCGACCACTTTGCCATATAATTCTGTTGTAATTTCCTGCTCATTATCATCCGTAAGTGTGATTTTAATGTTTGATAATCGTTCTGCCTTCACTTCAGATTGAATAATCAACTCCAGATCAGCAATTTGAATAATTGTACCCACATGTTTTTCCACGCCAGCATGTTTGCCCTCCAGGATTGTAAATGCAACATCAACGGATTGTTTCAGTTCGACAAGATCCGCCTTTTTCTTTTCAGGCAGATATGCATTGTAATCACCACCAATACCACCAACTTCATAAATCGTTATGGGTTCTTTAACCCCTTTGGGCATCACCTGAAATTGATCATCAATACGAAGCAAGCCTTCACAATTTTCCACAGTGCTTTCAGAAACCAGAATCTGACCACCAACAGTATAGGATTCAATTCTGGATGTTAGGTTGACATTGCTTCCAATCACCCCATATTTTGAACGTTTTTCAGAACCAATATTGCCAACAACCACTTCGCCAGTATTAATACCAATCCCCATACTGACTTCAGGATAGCCGGATTCCAGATTTTTTTGATTGACCGCAGTCATTGACTGCTGCATTTCAATTGCGCAGGCCACAGCACGCTTGGTATCGTCTTCTTTGAAAACAGGCGCGCCAAATATGACAAGAATGGCATCTCCAATGAACTCATCAATTGTGCCTTCATATTTCAAGATGATATCTGTCATGGATTTCAGGTATATGTTGATAATGGTCAGAACATCTTCAGGTGGAAGCCGCTCCCCAATAGATGTGAATCCGCGTAAATCAGACATCATAATGGTAACTTTTCGTTTTTCACCGCCCAGTTCAAGACCTTCAGGCGTCTCTAAAATACTTTCTACAATGTCATCAGATAAATATCGACCAAAGGTTTTTTTGATGAATTGATTCCGGATTTCTAATTCCGCACTTTGCTCTTCAACACGACGATAGGCGGCATCTCGTTGTAACATATTAATATATGCTTGAGAATGATACCGAATGCGTGCAATCAGTTCTATTCGGTCTGGAGGTTTAACCATATAGTCATTCGCGCCCAGAGCAAAAGCATCAGCCTTGACTTTGGCATCTTCCTGCCCGGAAAGAACAATGAGCGGCGTTTGCTTTGAAAAGGTATTCATTCGATAGTACTTGACCATTTGAAGGCCATCCACATCCGGCATGGTCAAATCCTGAAGAATCACTGTTGGTGAAACATGATTTGCCATATGAATCGCTTTTCGTGCATCCTGACAATAATGGAAAACAATGTCAGACTCTTCCTTAAGCATACTGCCAATCATTTTTCCAATAAAGGGCTGATCATCAATTAAAAGTACTGTAATTTGAGCATTGGACAGATCCAGATCGGCATCAAATGACAGTTGTATTTCAGTATTCATGTGGCTCTCACAAATCAATTGGTTGTATTAAGAAAATCTTAAAAAAATAAGATCCCATTTTACCTGACGTTAATAGTTCTTCAGAGACAATGCATGCTTTATCTTCACGTTAGAAAAGCGAAAAGGAACCTGTTCAGAATTGAACAGTTATTTTTCGAGTACTCCTGATTTATTGTTGCAGAATTGACTATATCATCTAAATTTGTTTTTGCAAGTATGATATCCATTTTAATTTTATTTTTCAGTTACAACAATTTCAGCTCTGCGATTCTTCTGGCGTCCTTCTTCAGTTGAGTTGTCAGCAACAGGTTGTGATTCTCCAAAATAATAAGATTTTATCATATGGTCTGGAATAAGAAAATTTCGATGAAGGTATTTTTTTACACTGCCAGCTCTCATTTCAGATAGATTGATATTATAAATATGTGAGCCAATATTATCCGTATGGCTGTTAATGATAAGCACCGGGTTATCCAGTTTTTTCAACCATTGTGTAACTCTCGCAAGTTTTTTATAATACTTGTCTTTCACTTGAGCACTCTTATAATCAAATTCTATTATTATCTGGTATCTCTTTGCCTTTGTTTTAACATATTTATCAGGAATAATAATATGTTGAATATGACAACCGTATTTATCAACCTTTGTTTTTGGCGGTGTTCCGGGACAGCGATCCAAAACATCAATAACACCATCCCGATCATGATCTGGCGCACAACCAAACATATTTACCCTGACATTTCGGGGGGTATTGGGACATTTGTCAACATGATCAAGAATACCATCCGCATCTGTATCAACATACGCCATTTTCAATTCACTATGAGATTTTTTAACAATATGGGATTCTTCATTTACTGATTTTTGATTTTTTTGTGAGGCCATTCGATTCGTGGTAGTGCTTGTTTTTGTTCCCAATGCCTCCTGGGATTGTTTTTTTGATATCACAATATCATCTGTCTTTGCAGGCTTTTTGGGCACTGCTTTTACCTGTTGAGCGGCTTCTGTTTTTATATGAATGTCTTCTTTTAATTCTGGGTCAACCTGTGCTGATGTTTCTTGTACGGAATGTGTTTTTGCATGGGATTCGGCTATATCATGTTTTTCTGGTTGCGATTCTTTTGCAGTACGCTTTTCCGAGTGTGGCTCAGTTGTTTCATGTTTTTCTGAATGCGTTGTTTTATTTGTTACATTATCCTTGGTTTTTGGCGGAACAATAACTTCATGTTTTTTGTGATGCTTGTGTTTTTTCTCAGGCGGCATGCCAAATGTATATGAAATGCCAACGATTGCAGATAGATCATTATCTATATTTTCAAAAGAAATCATATGCCGAATATCTCCACGAAGGGAAATGGTATCAGTAAAAGAATATTTTATTCCACCGCCATAATGAAATTGAATCAGATAATGACGATCTGGATGGTCTTGAAACATCTCCGCATAATCTGAGTCCATGGAAAAAATACCCAATCCAGTGGTAATATAGGGCATAACTTTTTTGTTTTTTAACAATTGATAACGACCACTAATATGAAATATGTTGGTATCATTGCTTTCATGTGTCACACATCTTTGCGTATCCATATCAAAATAATTTAAATCAGCATCTCCTTTCAGGTAGATCAGGTCTGCAAAAAAATGATCAGTTAATTGAAAATCAACACCAAGACCTGCCAAAAATGTATCACCAACATTACTATTGCCTTCAAAACGATAAGCACCAAAATAGGGGGTTAAGGTCAATGCATGTGCCAGGCATGTTTGATTAACCATAAAAACAATGGCAAGAATGCCAGATTTTACAAATAATCTTTTCATTAGGGGTTCTCCTGTTGTGTTGATTTTTATTTATGAAAAAATATTGAAAAAAATCTATTTGCTAAAGTTTATATCATAATATCTACAAAATTCAAATGTCATTTTCAAAGTATCATCATTTCTTGATTAAAGATAAAATGTTTGATATTGGATAAAAAATAAATTAATAAAATTATAAAAAACTAACAATTAATTAATGTTGGTAATTTATGAAAAGTTTATATTCTATTCTCATTTTTATATCATTAAATAATCTATTCTTAATTGCGGTATACGCTCAAGGTCCGATTATCGTGGGATACAATCAAGATCTGGTCCCATCTTTTTATTGGAAAAATAAGAATGAAAATCAAGGCATTGATGCTGAAATTATTGAAAGATTATTTCAGCGTAGCAATTTATCATATAAAATCTGGTTTGTCCCCTGGAAACGATTAATGCATTTATTGAAAACTGGTGAGATAGATAGTGCATGCCCTGGGTTTAAAACAAATAAACGAGAAATCTTTGCCCATTATCTTGAAATGCCATTAAATTATGCTGTTTTTTCAGTATTTGTTCGTCGTGATGAAACGTTCCCCTTTTCAAAACTTGAAGATTTATATGGAAGAGTAATTGGCATTAATCGGGGCTATAGTATAAGTCCTCATATAAATGACTCAAAGCATAGAGATAAAATTATTATTGAAGAAGCCAATTCAGCAGAAAACAATTTAAGAAAACTCATTATTAAACGTTTAGATGCATATGTTGGAAATAGAGACGCGGTGCTTTTTACTGCTTTGAAAATGGGTATTTCAGAAAAGATAGTTTATCTCCCGCATCCAATCTTCGAGCCAAGGCCAGTTTACTTTATGATATCCAAATCTGCTATCATTGAAAATAAAAGCAGTGTTATTGAGAAACTTAACACCAATCTAAACCAGATGTGGAAAGATGGTATCATTGAACAAATTATTTTTAAATATGTTGATCACAAGTCATATATAAGCAAATAAAACATGCCCCAATTTTTTAAGAAGAAATCAATGAACAATATTGATAAACAAACAGATACCATTCGATTCAGACTGGCACGAAAAATTACCATATGGATTCTTGTCATTAGTGGCTTTTTTACTATATTATCAACAATTTTTCAAGTTTATATGGATTATCAAACGGGTTTAACAGATATTGAGAAAACCCTGACGATCATTCAAACAAGCCATATTGAATCTTTAAAAAATGAGGTTTGGGATTTAGATGAGGACAATATTCATACACATCTGAATGGCATTTTGAATCTTCCAAATATTTCGTATGTGCATTTAAAGAGATCAGATTTCTCTGATGTTGCTCGCGGGAATAAACCGAAAAAGTTTTATCATATTGAACGAAGCTATTCACTCCGTCATTATCATAAAAGAATTAATAAAACGATCAAAATTGGTGAATTGACAGTTATTGCCTCACTAGAAAATTTATATGCCATTCTTAAAGAAAAAGTTTTGATCATTATCATAACGCAGGGCATTAAAACCTTTTTTGTTGCTTTTTTTATCATTTTTCTTATTCATTCAATGATAACCAAACATTTGAATCGAATCGGTAAATATCTAACAACAATAGGCTTAAGCAACTTGCCCGGAAATTTAACCATCAACAAAGGACGTTTTTTTATTTTTGGCGCAAAAGACGAACTGGATTTATTGGTTTCAAAAATTAATTCAATGCAGCTAGACTTAAAAAATAGCATCAATGATTTAACAAAAGCGAATATTCATTTGGAAGCTGAAATTAAAGAACGTAAAAAAGTAGAAAAAAATCTAAGAGAAGCACAGCTTTTTAATGAAACTATTCTAAACATGAGTCCTGATATTATTTATGTTTACGATATAATTAACAAAGTAAATATTTATAGTAACGAAGGGCTTGTCAGAATTTTGGGGTTTTCAGTCGCTGAAATACAAGAGATGGGTGATAAAATGATTGAACAGCTAATGCACCCTGATGATTTTATAAGGTATATCAATGAGACCCTTCCCAAATATTCTTCAGTTAGAAGTACAGACTATATTGAACATGAATACCGCATGAAACATAAAAATGGTGAGTGGTGTTGGCTTTTTTCAAAAGAAACTGTATTTCTTCGAAACGACGATGGTGCTCCTAAGCAAATTTTTGGCATTATTTCAGATATTACCGGTCATAAAAAGGCAGAAGCCGCCCTTTCACAAGAAAAAGAGCGATTGCTTGTTACTTTACGCTCAATTGGGGATGGTGTCATCACAACAGATACAAAAAGTCGGGTGATACTAATAAATAAAGTTGCTGTGGGACTTACAGGATGGACACAAACTGAAGCAAAAGGTAAACATATCAATGATGTATTTCATATCATTAATGAAAACACACGACAGCCATGCGAAAATCCTGTGGAAAAAGTACTTCAAACAAAACAAATTATTGAATTAGCAAACCATACTATTTTAATACATCGCGACGGTATTGAACGAATAATTGCTGATAGTGGCAGTCCAATTTTTGATTCAAACAATGAAATAATTGGTGTGATATTGGTCTTTCGAGATATTACAGAAAAATATCGAATCGAACAACAGCTTCAACAATCACAAAAAATGGAGGCAATTGCCACTTTAGCGGGTGGTATTGCGCATGATTTCAATAATATGCTGGGTGTTATTTCTGGAAACATTTCCTATGCATTGAGCCTTTCGGAACAAGGGGAAGAAATACATGATGTCCTTTCTGATATACAGGAATCTTCGAGTCAGGCGCATAAGCTGACACATCAACTTCTAACATTCTCAAAAGGGGGGGCGCCAATCAAAAAAATATCTGATATCAATAAAATCATAGAAAACGCGGCTATATTTACATCCAGGGGCTCAAAATCAAATTGTAATTTTGAATTATCAAATGATTTATGGCTTTCTGAAGTTGATGAAGGCCAGATCAATCAAATTGTTGGAAATATAATTATCAATGCAAAACAGGCCATGCCACATGGCGGCACAATTACAATTCGCACAGAAAATGTTAGCCTTGATACAAATAGTAGCATTCCTCTGCCCGGTGGAAAATATATCAAAATAGTCATTGCAGATCAAGGTTCAGGAATTGCCAAAAATCATCTGGCCAGTATATTTGAACCCTATTTTACTACAAAACAGGAAGGCAGTGGACTCGGCCTGGCAACTACTTATTCAATTATAAAAAAACATGATGGGCATATCACTGTCCATTCAGAAATTGATAAAGGTACTGTTTTTAATATTTATCTTCCTGCCAGTTATCAAAATATTCCACTTGTAATGGAACAGAAATCAACCAGCCATTCTGGTCAAGGCAAGATTTTGATTATGGACGACCAGGAACCTATTTTAAAAATGCTCAGTAGAATTCTGAATCGCATGGGATATTTAACAGAAACTGCTGTTGATGGTACAAAAGCTGTTGAATTGTATCGAACGGCTCACGAAATGAATGAATCTTTTGATCTGGTTATCCTTGATCTCACTGTTCCTGGTGGTATGGGTGGTGCAGAAACAATTGAAGCATTATTAAAAATTGACCCAAATGTTAAAGCATTGGTATCCAGTGGTTACTCTATTTCAAACATTATGGCAAATTATAAAGATTATGGTTTTTGCGGTGTTGTTCCAAAACCATACACAAAAAATCAACTTGCTGAAGCTTTAAATAAGGTGTTTGGGAATGTGTGATAAATAGGAAACATACAAAGACAATGCAAGACAGTATCATTATAAAATCAGAACTAGACTATTTGCGGGATCACTTCTGGCAATCCGACTGCCTTGAAACGATCCAGACAAAAAATTCTGAAATGAAAAAAATATACAATAAAATCAGGTCGGTAGCCCCCACAAAAAGCACAGTTTTGTTGACAGGAGAAACAGGAACCGGCAAAGGTGTTTTAGCGAAATTAATACATCGGCATAGTAATCGCCAGGGAAACCAGTTTATTAGTATCCACTGCGGTGCAATTCCTGATAGTTTGATAGAAAGTGAATTATTTGGTCATGAAAAAGGGGCTTTTACAGGTGCAATCAAAAAACGAATCGGCAAGTTTGAAATCGCCAATGGGGGAACAATTTTTCTAGATGAAATTGGCACCATTAAACCATCTGCTCAAATAAAGCTGCTTCAGGTCTTGCAGGAACAGGAATTTTATCCGGTGGGTAGTGATATTTCCATTCAAACCAATGTACGTATCATTGGTGCAACCAATGTTGATTTAAAAGCATTAAGTGAACAAGGAGCGTTTCGTCAGGATCTTTACTATCGTTTAAATGTTTTTCCCCTGGAAATCCCCTCTTTAAGAAAAAGAATTGAGGACCTGCCCTATTTTGTAGACTTTTTTTTAAAGCGACTCAATCAGTTTCATCAAAAAGAGATTAGCGATATTTCTCCACAAGTCATTGATGCATTAATGCAATACGAATGGCCTGGTAATATCAGAGAATTGGAAAACCTTATTGAGCGGGCGTATATCTTAGAAACTTCAAATATGCTAAGCCCGGAAAGTTTTCCAAACGAATTTTTTGAAGATGCAGATACCGTTGCGTATTTACATTTAGACACTTCTATTCCCCTTGCACAGGTTAGAAAAAAGGCCATTGAAGATGTTGAGCGGAACTATTTAAAAGAAGTTTTAACCAAAAATAATGGCATTATTAATAAATCTGCTCTCGAAACAGGTGTTTCTGTCAGGCAGTTTCATAAATTAATGAGTCGGTATGGGCTTCGCAAGGAAGATTTTAAAATGAAAGGAACTGATATCCGGCGAACCTAGGTACCGAAGGGACACGAGGAATTAAAAAGAAGATCCTCATTTTTTTATGGACGTATGCGGTTATTGTTGTAGAGACAAGGCCCATGTCTCTAAGTTCTAATACCGAAAATAAACCTATTATTCGATGTTCAAGTTTTTTGCTTTGTTTATACAAACTCGCTACAGAACTCGTTCCCAGGCAGAGACTGGGAACAAGTAGTGCTAGCTTGTCTAAAAAACTTTAACATCGAGTATTAAGAATAGACAAGTTAAGTTTCGAGCATTTAAAAAAAAATAGTACTAATCTGAAATACTTAGTGGAATGGATTTATAAAAACACGATCGTTTCCCAGTATGGCAGGCAATTCCTCCAACCTGGTCCACTTTTAGCAAAATGGTATCATTATCACAGTCGATAAATATCGATTTAACAAGCTGGATATGTCCGGATGTCAAACCTTTTACCCACAGTTCCTGCCGAGAACGGCTCCAATATGTGGCTTTACCAGTGTTTAGCGTTGCCTCCCAGGAATCTTTATTCATGTATGCCATCATGAGTACATCGCCTGTTTTATATTCCTGAACAATGGCAGGAATTAGACCATTCATTTTTTCAAAGTCTGGTTGTTCCATATTTTTTCTCTCCTCATTATTATTTATACAAGCCTTGACAAAAAAGTGTCAATTATACTAATGTATCACTCTCTGTTCAAGTTTTTTGTTTTGTTTTTTACAAACTCGCTACAGAACTCGTTCCCAGGCTCTGCCTGGGAATGCATGATTGGCGGCTCTGCCGCCTATGCATTTCATAGGTGACAGAGCCACCAGGTATGCATTCCCAGGCAGAGCCTGGGAACGAGCAGTGCTAGCTTGTCTAAAAAACTTGAACATCGAGTATCATAAATACGATCTTGTTCGCAACTTTTGAATATGTTTTGTTGTGAGCAAAAAAATATGTAAATTAATCAATAACAGGAACAAACTTATGAGTGAATTTGTGATTCAGAATAATTATCAGGAAATAAACAAAGGAAAAAAAAATAAGAAAAAACAGGCCGATGCTTCAAATAAACGAAAATGGCTCTATCGAATTCTATTATTTGGTATTTTTTCAGGTCTTGGCATGATTGTATTGGGATTCATTACGGTGTTTGGTGTCTATTTTTATTTCAGTAAAGATTTACCCCAAATCAATTCTCTCAGCGATTATCATCCCAAAATTATCACCAGTGTTTATGCCAGTGATGGTCGTAAAATTGCCGAGTTTTTTAAAGAACGCCGCATTGTTGTTGAATTAGAGAAAATACCAAAACAATTAATCAATGCATTTATCTCTGCTGAAGATTCACGATTTTACAAACATAAAGGGATTGATATCATCAGTATTCTCCGCGCTTTCTTTAAAAATCTTGAGGCGGGAACGATAGTACAGGGCGGCAGTACCATAACGCAGCAGGTAACCAAATCTTTTTTGTTGTCTTCAGAAAGAACCTATGAACGAAAAATACGTGAAGCCATTTTGGCTTATAAAATTGAACGATATTTAAATAAAAATGAAATTTTGTACCTGTACCTGAATCAGATATATCTTGGTCATGGTGCTTATGGTGTTGAAGCTGCTGCACAAAACTATTTCAATAAATCTGTCAAGGATCTGAATCTGGCCGAATGTGCCATCCTGGCAGGACTTCCGCAAGCCCCAAGTAAATACTCCCCCTTTCACCATTTTGAAAAAGCGAAAGCCCGTCAAATTTACGTTTTAAATCAAATGATAGACAAGCAATACATTACCAAGGAAGAAGCTGCGGCTGCCATTGAGTACAAATTGGATATTATGCCGCGCAAAAATCTATATATTGAAGAAGTTCCATATTATACTGAATATGTCCGCAACTATGTTGAAGAAAAATATGGCCGAGATACGCTCTATACACAAGGGCTTAAAATTGAAACAGTTGTTAATCTAGATTTGCAGAAAATTGCACGTGAAGAAATTATCAATGGATTGCGTGCCATTGATAAACGCCAGGGATATCGTGGTGCCTTAAAAAATATTAAAAAAGAAAACTTTGAATCCTTTCTGGCGAAGTCCAAAAAAGATTTACCTGAAACCGGCATTCAAAAGAATATCATAACGCGTGGATTAGTTATCAAAGTAGCACAGAAAAGAGTTACTGTTCGAATTGGACCATATATGGGATACATTCCATTTGATGACATGAAATGGGCAAGAAAACCTAACCCCAATCGATACCCTTATCATATTCGACATCCAAAACATGCCTTGAAAATTGGTGATGTCATCCTTATTCGATGCGTTGAATATGAAAAAGATGCAAAGCTCTGGCAATTATCATTGGAACAAGAGCCGGTTGTTCAGGCTGCCTTAATGTGCATGGAAGCAGACACAGGAAACGTGCTTAGCATGATTGGGGGGCGAGATTTTAAAAAAAGCCAGTTTAATCGAGCACTTCAATCGCGACGCCAACCTGGCTCTGCGTTTAAGCCATTTGTCTACTCGGCAGCTCTGGATCGTGGACCCAGTTTAACGCTATCAGATGAATCCTTTGAAAAAATGGAAGAACTGGGAATGCCATTGGCTTTGTTACGTGGACTGGATCGTCTCAGAAACTTGGAGTATCATAAAGAAGAAAAATTAATTGATGATGTCAACAAAACGATTGACCTGGAAGTAGATAGCCCCATGTGGGGTATTATTCGGGAAAGTATTGACAAAATAGAAAAAAACTATACACCTGCATCAATGATTGTTGATACAGCCATTGTCTATGAAGAAAAAAAGCGGCATTTTAAATGGCGTCCCAAGAATTATGAAAAAGAATTTTTTGGTCCGACAATGTTGTGCGATGCCCTTACACATTCCAGAAACGTGGTAACAATCAAATTGCTTCAGGATATTGGGGTAGATTATGTCATAGAATACGCACAGAAATTTGGCATTACATCAAAAATTAATCGAGACCTATCCATTGCGCTGGGGTCATCAGGTGTTTCTTTGCTTGAAATCGTTCGCGGTTATGCTGTTTTTTGTAATGGCGGTGATTTGGTAAAACCATTATTTATCACAAGAATAACTGATCGGAGAGGAACTATTCTTGAAGAAAACCGAATTGTCAAGCAGCAGGTAATTAATCAAGCAACCGCGTATTGCATGACCAGCATGATGAAAAGTGTCGTTGATCATGGCACGGCAACACGTGTAAAAGAACTGAATCGTCCAGTTGCAGGAAAGACAGGGACAACCAATCATTTATTTGATGCCTGGTTTGTTGGCTATACGCCAAAATATGTCACTGGTGTATGGGTCGGATATGATAAAGAACAATCAATGGGTAAGGGGGAAACAGGGTCACGTGCAGCTGCACCTATCTGGCTGGCATATATGAAACGTATGATGGAATCACGACCGGTTCGAGTATTTACTGTACCCAAAGGTATAGAATTTGCCACAATTGATAAAGAGAATGGCTTACTGGCAATTCCAGAATCGAAAGAAACACGGTATCAATGTTTTAAAGAAGGGACCGTTCCTGAAAAGTCCTCTCCCAGGCCCGATATAATTAATGACCAGAGTGATTTCTTTAAAGAAAATATGTAATCCAATGAAGCGACAAAAAAAAACTCAAAAATTCTGGCTTCGAAGTATTGTTTTGTTCGTATTAATTGTTGAGATGTTTTTATACACCTGGTGTCGTGTGCAATATCTTCAGCTTGGATATGATATCCATGCAATTGAAAACCGCATTGACCATTTGACCCGCCTGAAAAATGAACTTCAGATCGAACAAGCACGATTACGTTCGCCTGAACGAATCATTCAAATTGCAACAAAACAGCTTGGTCTACAAATGCCTTCTCCGGAACAAATGATTGAAATGAAAGAATAGTATAGATTTTGCATATGAATTAAAGAAAAATATAAATTATCAAAGAAAGATAATGAATGGATTTTTCAGATAATCAAATCTTAAAAATATTAATAGAAAACAAATATATATCAGAAACCCAACGCAGAGACATCACAAGAAAATCCAATGAAATCAGAAGAAATCTCAAACAGATCCACAATGTTACCATTGGTGGCATCACCAAAGAAATAGAACATCCTGTTACAATGATTGATATTGTGGCATCTATGCACATTTCTTGTCAGCAAACTGTTAGCGGTTATCTTGATGAGGAAAGCATTGTAGCGCTTGTTGCCTCTAAAATGGGTTTTGACTATAAACGCATTGATCCCCTTAAGTTAGAACTTGAACTGGTTACAAAAACGATCCCACATGTATTTGCGCTCAAACATTTGGTCGTACCTGTTCAAAAGCGTGATGGCTGTCTTGAAGTTGTCATGCATAATCCGGGTGAAACTGAAGTTATTAATGATATCAAGCGGGTTGTAGGAATGAAAATTCGACCATATATGGGGACCCGCCAGGATATTTTAAAAACTGTTCGTGAATTTTTTGGTTTCAAAATTTCAATTACTGCTGCTGAAAATCAGTTTTCACGTCCAACGCTTGATTTAGGAAATCTTGAACAATATACAAATCTATCTTCTCTCAATGAATTGCATACCAATGAAGCGCATATAAAAAATGCGGTGGATTATCTTTTTCGTTATGCCCTGGATCAACGCGCCAGTGACATTCATGTTGAGCCACGCAGGGATAATATGCTTATTCGAATGCGCATAGATGGTATCCTTCATACCATTTACAAATTGCCCCGGGCGCTTCACGCTGCAATTACATCGCGAATTAAAACCCTTTCAAGGCTTGATATTGCAGAAAAAAGACGTCCACAGGATGGTCGAATAAAATTATCCCACGAAAAAACAGATATTGAAATTCGTGTGTCAACAATTCCTGTTGCATTTGGTGAAAAAACTGTACTGAGATTGCTTGATCCATCAGTGATATTTCAGAGTATTGACAAATTGGGTTTTTCAAAACGCGACATAAAAAAATACCAGGAAATGATTAATAAACCGCACGGAATTATTCTGGTAACTGGCCCAACCGGTAGTGGCAAGTCAACGACATTGTATTCATCATTGGGTACCATTGACACATTTGAAAAGAACATTACAACCATTGAAGACCCCATTGAAATGGTTCATGACAGTTTTAATCAAATTGCAGTTCAACCAGCGTTGGGTATAACTTTTTCAAGTATTATCAGAAATATTTTACGTCAGGATCCAGACATTATTATGGTTGGTGAAATGCGTGATGCAGAGACTGCTGCTAATGGTGTTCAGGCTGCCTTGACCGGTCATCTTGTTTTTAGCACATTGCACACCAATGATGCGCCATCCAGTGTAACACGATTGATTAATTTGGGAGTCAAGAGTTATATTATTGCAGAATCGGTGTTGGGTATTATTGCACAGCGGCTGGTACGAAAAATTTGTCCATACTGTATTGAAGACCATTCGGTAACAAAAAGTTTTCTTGAAAACATGGGCGTTCGTGTTGATGATCGCCTTTTGTCCGATGATAAAACAATCCTCTTAAAAAATGGCAAAGGGTGTCCCAAATGTCGAGGAACCGGTTATCTTGGACGAATTGGAATTTTTGAAGTCATGCCATTTGATCGTGAATTACGTGCTTTTATTGCATCTTCACAGGATGCCAATACCCTTTTACTGCGAAAAATGGCAATCAAAAAAGGAATGAGAACATTGCGTCAAGATGCCATAAAAAAAATGATTAAGGGCATTACAACCTATCAGGAAGTGGCGCGTTTGACAGAGCTTTAACTATGAGAGCAATCATTTTTGCAAATGGACAAATGGAAAGTTTGCCCAAAGGGATACATCCTATAAAAAAAGATGATTTAATCATTGCAGCAGATGGTGGGCTTCGGTTTTGTAAACAAGAAAACATTGTTCCACATTTAATTATCGGAGATCTGGATTCTGTCAGTAAATCACAATTGTTAGAAATGCAACAGCAGGGCTCTCAAGTGATGCGGTATTTGGCTGAAAAAGATGCTACTGATCTGGAACTGGCATTGCAAGTGGCTATAAAAAAGGATGTTCAAGAAATTATTCTCTTGAGCGCGCTGGGTGGAAGATGGGATATGAGCTTTAGCAATGTATTCTTGCTGGCATCTGATTTTTTAAACAATATTCATGTCAGACTTTTAGACCAGAATCAGGAAATATTCTGTATTAAAGGTACTGAAAAGGTAGATTTGATAAAACGTAAAGGAAGTAAAATATCTCTTTTGCCTTTAAGTACCATTGTGAAAGGTATAAGATTGCAAGGGATGAAATATTTGTTAAATAATGAAAGTCTGTGCATGGGAACGTCTCGTGGGCTAAGTAACATAATAATAGATGAAAACGCCTCTATTCAAGTTACAAGCGGCGTTTTACTTGTCTGTCTTGAGTGAAAAAAGAATCTTTGAAAAAAACATCCCTACGTTCAATTTGCCATATCAATCAGTAAATGACCCCTACATATCCTACAAAACTATCTGAAGGACTTTTATCATAGCTTGTTGCATAAACAAGAGATTCAGACTCTGTCGCACCGAATTGTTTGACAGCCTCAATAGCGGCCCCAGCAGCACCACCACAGCAGGCATTGCGATTGTTTAAGGATTCACTGATTACTTTTTCCGATTCCAGATCCAACATTAATTCTACAATTCGCCGATCATTTTCGTAGCGTACCCAATTAACAGCATCGCGGCCACGACCTTTTGTTGTCATACCAAAGTTAGGCCCATAATGAGTGAGATCAGTGGAGCCTAGAACTATTGCTTTTAAACCCTTTTGTTCTGCATATTTAACAATCATTCTACCAATTTCAAGACTGGCAAGATTTGGAGGAACGCCCATCGCCACGACTTTGGCATCAGGAAAAAAATATTTGATAAAAGGCATTTGAAGCTCAATTGTATTATCCTGATAAAACTGTGATGGTGTTTCAAGTTCAAATGTAAAACGTCGGGTCATCATTTGTGCCAGGTCTTCATGCACTCTGATCAAGCCCAGTGGCGTTTCCCAAGCACCTTCTGGCATTATAATATTTGGACCATTTGATGGTAAATGCATACCAAATACAATAACAACATCCGGATCTTGAAGTCCTTTCAAACAATACAACACATTGCATGCAATTTGACCTGAAAACTGCCATCCAGCATGTGGAACAATACCACCAACACGTTTAATCTTTTTTGAAGATACAGTAACAGCATGTTTGGTAAATTTTTCTATCTCTTGCTTGCATTCTTTTTCTGTTCCCGGATACCAGCTTCCAGCAAATTTTGCTTTTCTGACATTCATATTTATCTCCTTATTGTGTCCATTGGACGTTAGTTTTTTGTTCTGTCATGAACAAGTGTTACTGCACTAAAATATGATAAAAGATTTACTTTTTAACGAATGAACTTGTTGCGCGTAACAATCAATGTGGAAATATCCCAAACTTTACAAGATTTGGTCGACAGTTTAATACAATATAGTACATACCAAACATTTTTTGCAAGATAAATATCAAGTCAGCAATTCCAATCTGTTGATTATTATAAATATTTTAGAATATTGTACAAACATAGCATTATGAATGCTCCATATTGATCGGCAAAATAATATCTATTATAGAATATACTATTTTACGCTTGCATTTTAATCCATATGATGTTTATCTTAATGCTATCTTATAAAAAAATGTGTTGAACAAAAATGAAAAATAATCAAGATCGTTCAACCCAAACAGACAATCAAAAAAGGAACCAGGATGGTCACGTAAAAAAAGAATGTGACCCATGAGGAAGGAAGTATTTTCTATGTCGTTAATTGTACAAAAATATGGTGGCACGTCCGTTGGAAACATTGAACGAATTCGAAATGTTGCCAAAAGGATTGCAAGCTATCACGACAAGGGAGACAGTCTGGTTGTAGTTCTTTCAGCCATGTCAGGCGTGACTGATGGTCTCATTGATTTGGCCAGTCAAATTACAAAAGATCCCAATAAGCGAGAAATGGATGTGCTTTTGGCAACAGGTGAACAGACCACTGTATCTTTAATGGCCATTACCTTGACTGCAATGGGGTATCCAGCGGAATCCATGTTAGGGTATCAGGTTTGTGTTCGTACCAGTGATGCCTTTGGCCGTGCACGCATTTTAGATATTGGAAAAGAACGTATTCAGGATCTCTTAGACCAAAACAAGATTGTTATTGTTGCCGGGTTTCAGGGAGAAGATCAGAAAGGGAATATTACAACATTGGGAAGAGGTGGATCTGATACTTCGGCTGTTGCGATTGCCGCCGGCTTGAATGCCGATGTATGTGAAATTTTTACCGACGTTGATGGTGTCTATACCGCTGATCCCAATGTTTGTGAAAAAGCCCGCAAAATTCATCGAATTTCCTATGATGAAATGTTAAATATGTCGAGTCTGGGCGCGAAAGTGCTTCAGATAAGATCTGTAGAGTTTGCCAAAAAATATCAGGTCCCCATTCATGTAAGATCATCATTTAATGAGGAGCAAGGAACAATGGTTATTAATGAAGAAAAAGACATGGAACGTGTTGTTGTTTCCAGTGTCACCCATAATAAAAATGAAGCAAGAATTACATTATCCCGCGTACCCGATGTTCCGGGTGTGGCTGCAAAAGTGTTGCGTGCTATGGCGGATGCGGGAATTATTGTTGATATGATTATTCAGAATACCCGTCAAAACAATTTGACTGATATTACATTTACAGTTTCAAAAACTGATTACGAAAAAGCACTTGAAATAGAGAATAAAATTGGAGAAAAGATTGGTGCTGAAAGCGTAACTGGAGATCCCAATATTTCAAAGGTATCTGTAATTGGTGTAGGAATGCGAAGCCATTCAGGGGTTGCATCTACTATGTTTGATGCACTGGCGCGTGAGAATATCAACATTATGATGATAAGCACATCTGAAATTCGTATTTCCTGTGTGATAGAAGAAAAATATACCGAACTGGCGGTTAGGACCTTACATTCTGCTTTTGAATTGGATAAAAACGACTAGAAAATAAATTCTTTTTATTACCCCATTATTGCTCATAAGTGCTTATTGTTGGGTAGAGGCAAGGCATGCCTTGCCTCTACCTTGGGAAACCGAAAATTATCCGTTTTAGAATAGACACGTTATTTTTCGAGCATTCTTCAATCATGCAATTGTTTATAAAAATGCGAGTATGCTTCGTTTCTATAAATTTTCTTTACAGCTTTTAATGAGGGGATATTATAATTAGAAAAAAATGAATAATGATATAAATATGTTCGATGCTTCTCCCCGAACAGGCGTAATGTCGTCAACAAGCCTGCCGGATGATTGGGGAGATATTTCTTATGCACCAAAAATTGTACCTCATAATGAAAATCCTTCCAAATATGATAGTTTAATCCTGACAGCCGTGCTTTTCTTGACAGGTATTGGTATAATAATGGTATATAGTGCAAGTTCAGCAATTGCGATGAAAAATTATGGCTCTGAATATTTTTTTTTACGTAAACAGTTCACATTTTCCCTGCTGGGATGCATTGTCATGATTATTTTTCGTAATATACCATATCAATTCTACAAACGTCTCGCATATCCAGGATTATTAATCAGTATAATCTTATTAATTTCAATTTTTTTTCCAGGATTTGGGCATCGTGCAGGTGGTGCTACAAGATGGATCCATATTTGGGGTGTATCTTTTCAACCTGCTGAAATCGCACGCTTTACAATTATTTTATATATGGCATATTCCCTGGACAAGAAAAAAGAACGTTTGCAGCATTTTGCCATTGGAATAATCCCGCATGCTCTGTTTGTTGGAATGTTTTTATTTTTAATTGCCATGCAGCCAGACTTTGGTTCAGTGGTAATTATTTCAACATTAACTTTCATAATGT